>ENA-ORNF01000148-ORNF01000148.1-human-gut-metagenome-genome-assembly--contig:-NODE-148-length-68758-cov-5.464594_pt1 | contig 68758 bp, 54 predicted proteins | sample MGYA00242110_ERZ509012 | MGnify/ENA primary metagenome ERZ509012 (study PRJEB26280, sample SAMEA2338714) | human gut metagenome | biome: human gut; feature: human-associated habitat; material: faeces... | reverse complement strand
TCAATCTGGACCGCATTCGCAATCCGCTCATTTTCTTCGAAAATGGCTGCTTGCTTCTCCAAGTTCTTATGATACCATCCAGATTGCTTCGTGCTTCGCACTCTCTCAATCTGGACCGCATTCGCAATCCGCTCATTTTCTTCGAAAATGGCTGCTTGCTTCTCCAAGTTCTTATGATACCATCCAGATTGCTTCGTGCTTCGCACTCTCTCAATCTGGACCGCATTCGCAATCCGCTCATTTTCTTCGAAAATGGCTGCTTGCTCATGTGGTACGGGTTACGAATTCAAAAAGCCTCCTGCAAGCAAGCTTGCGTAGGCTTTTAATTGTAACCCTTGGTATCATAACATATATTCTTTCCTATGTATAGAAAAATATCACTGTGCAATGGTACTGATGACGATATTTTCCGCTGCAATATCCGTCTTTCTTTTTACGATATCTTCAATCTGTGCCCGCTGCACATCCGTCAGTTCTGCTGCATTGACTACCACATCCACGGCATCTCCGTTGATGCTGACCACAGCTTCGCTGAAGCCCTTGGCCTGCAAAAGCACCTCTGCCGCCGCTTCCTTTTCCGCAATATCAGTCATTCGCACCATGCTGTCCACGGCTTCCTGCTTCTGGGCATCACTGAGTTCTGTGCTGTTGATGATCTCCAGTAAGGTCTCTTTATTCCGGGCTCTGGTCTGTTCCTTGGAAAGTCTTGCGGCAGACAGTACTTCCACACCGTTCGTCCCGGTCAGCACCGCTTCTCCCGGGATCTCCCCTTCGTCCGGTGTAGCCTCCGCCACCTGCATATCTTCATCCAGATAATCTTCCATAACGATCTCCACATCCGAATCCAGGCTTTCCATATCGGTGACAATATCTGTAGAATCCACTGCACTGAGATCTTCCGTATCATCCGATGCCAGATACTCCTTTTCCAGGTTGGTCCCCGCAAACTGCAGATAACCTGCAATGGCTATCATAATGGCAAGTGCGGTAATCATAAGCTGATTTTTCTTAATTAAGTTTTTCACTGCGTTCCCCTTTTCCAAAGGCTGTATCTGCCTTCTTGATTTTATACTCTATTGTATGTACCCGTCTGTGCGGATATGTTTCCTGTGACTCATTTTTCCAGCACCTTGACTTTGTGGGCTTCCACGCCGAAAAGCGCCTGTGCGATCTGGGTGATCTCACTGGTCATATTGCCTTTTCCTGCCCCTTCTGCCACCACCAGTACCCCTTCCACCCGGGGTGTGATCGTCTTCACGACAAAAGGAGAACCCTGACTGCCGTCCTGATAGATGGTCTGGTATCCGGTATTGGAAGAACTCACGGTCCGGGTTCCTCCTGCAGAATCCTGTTCCTCTGTCTGGGAACGATCCGCAGTCATGTCTTTTTCCACAATTCTTTCCTCGGAGGATTCCAGTGTGATCATGACTTCCACCTCTCCCAGTCCCCTGACGGATTCCAGCATTTCTTTCAATTTTCCTTCCAGATAGGCGGTATATTCCTCTGTGCTTCCTGCTGTCACTGCCTGAATCCCGGTCTCCACCGCTGTCTCCGGATCTCCGTTTTCCTGCACAGATGAAGCTGCCTGAGGATCCTCCTTTTTCACAGGCATGGCGATGATAAACAAAAGGACACCCAGCAATATCAGGATCAGCAGGTTGTCACGACGGAACCATTTCGGAGGACCGGAACTGCCTGCACCATTACCTGTACCAATGCTGCCTGTGATCTTTTCCCAGAATTCACCCATTGCTTCCCACCTCTTTTTCTTTTTATTCCCTGGCTTCGGTTTTTCTACCGTCATTTTCCTTAATTCTCCGGCAGGCTTCTCCATCATTCCAGCCGGATTGGTGCAATTTCCACACGGATTCCGCCCGCCTCCGTACTTTCCCTATCCTTTTCCTTCTGCTCCGTGCTTCCTTCCTCCGGTGCATCCCCACCGTTTTCTTCGATAACTATAATGTCTCCCTGCGCAGAAGCCGTCTCCTCTGTCTTCCCCTGTCCGTATCCGTTTTCCGCCTCCTCCGCCACAGCCCTTGCCGTATCCCCGATCTCGCTCTGTAACTGCTCTGTCTGCCTGGAGGCCCGGGTCAGCACGGTCTGTAATTCCTGCGTAAATCCTGCCACCTGCTCTTCTGCATTCCATCCTTCTCCACCACCCAATACATTCAGGACCGGCTGAAGCAATTGCAATAAAAGCATGACTGACAACAACAGTTTTAAATATTTATCGTAGGATTCCTTCGGTCTGAAATGCACCACTGTCTGTGCACAGATCAGGAAAATCCCCACCTGTCCGATCACACGGTATAGCCACTGCATCCTCTCACATCCCCCTGCTTCCGATCGCCAACAGCGCCAACGTGATCAAAAACAGCAGCATGGCTGTCCCGGCAGTGCGAAACAGCAGCATCCCGGCATTTCCCATATGATCCGCACAGTTGGTCACTCTTTTATCACTGACAATGCCCATAAATGCCGCTGCACACTTGATCAGCAGCGCAGTAAATAAGATTTCCAGAAGCGGAGCCGCACAGGCTGCCAGTAACAATAGCAGTAATAACACTCCGATACTGTTGCGGATCACCACCGCAGACCCCACCGCCAGCTCCAGAAGTCCGTCCGCTGCATTGCCAATCCCCGGCAGTGCGGAAAGTGCTTTTTCCACAGCGGAGGTCTTCACAGAATCCAATACCGGTGTGATCAATGACTGGAACACACTGATCCCTGTGACCACGCCCAGAGAAGCCTTCAAAATCCATCCCACCGCTTTTTCCAACAGTTCCGTCAGAAGTGCCAGCTTTTCCTCCACCCAGATTCCATTGATCATGGTCAACAGACCGTAACTGTAGATCAGTGGCACTACCACACCCAGCAGTATTTTTTCCGTACCATAGATCAGAAGTAACATCAGCTGATACCCGGCTCCCACCGTGGCCGGCCCGGATGCCACCCCCACTGCCAGAAGGTACGTGGGCACCATCAGCCGTACAAACAGCACTACATTTTCGATGGTATCCCTGGCAATTTCCAGAATTTCCGAAAAGCATTGCAGCAGGATCACTCCCATGAGCAGATAAATAAAGTAAAAGCTTAAATCTGCAGTCTGATGCTTGTCGAAGACCTCCACAAAATGAATCAGCAGCGCAGAGAGGATCCCCAGTACCACCAGCCAGATCAGAATATTTTTTCTGCCTGCGACAGATGCTCCCATCCCCTGTATCACTTCCTGCAGCAGGGTTCCTGCAGCCCCCAGCACATCCCCCTGTAGCAGCTGTCCCATTAATTCCGACACGGAGATATGAAAGGCAGGGAACAGCTTCTGCATCCCCTTGTCCAGTTCCTCCATGCCATATTCCTGCCACATCGCATCCATCGTTTTCACCCGCTTCTATAAAATGCCGTAGATCTGCCGTATCACCGCCTGCAGGATCGGCAGTCCCGCAAACAATACCGAAAGTTTCCCCAAAATCTCGATCTGATCCGATACCGTTGTAAATCCGGCGTCCTTACAGATTCCGGCACTGAACTCACACAGATAAGTGATCCCCACCACTTTCATCAGAATCCCAAGATAGCCTTTGGCATCCCCCAGATATTGTTGCAATCCTGCAAATTCCTCCAGCAGCTGTCCCGCCAGACCCAGCACATAGGAAAACACCAACACACTCAGAGCAAATCCGATCATCAGCGCATACTCCGGCCGTTGCTGTCTGAACTGTATGGCAAACAGCACACCGACGATCCCCAGCAATGCGATCTTAACAATTTCAGCCATCTTTCCTTTCGATTTCCTTCCTATTTTGGTTTCAAAATGAAAACAGGGTCTGCACGGTATCAAACAGATCATAAATATACGGAACGATCCAGCTAAGGACCAGGATCAGTCCTGCCAGACTGATGAGGAAAGCATGTTCCTCCCTGCCGCTGTGTTTTAAGACCTGGCTGAGTATCGTCACAAGGATGCCTACCGCCGCTATTTTAAAGATCAGTCCTATTCCCATCTTTCCCCGTCCTTTTCTCTTCTTTCCGGGATCCCCGGAAGGATCTCAGACCAATATCAATAGCAGCAGCATCCCACTCATGGCGCCCAATCCTATGGAAAGCCGGCATTTCTGGATGATCTCCCGTTGCTGCACTTCCGCCGTATGCTCCAGTTCCTGCCTGGACAGTTCTATGCTCTTAATCTGCATGCTTTCATCTACATAACCTTCTTTTCCCGCAAAACGTAAGAATTCTTCAATGTCTTCTTTTTTCAATGGCAGGGTCCTCAGCTGCCTGCGAAAGCTTTCCTCTGCGATCTCCAGAAAGCTGCTGCCTTCTGTCCTGGTATATTCCCGATATATCTCCGCACAGATCTCTCCCAGCCTGTCTTCCCTCTGTCTGCCGATCTGCCTGCAGCACTCCGGCAGGGTGGCACTGTTGTACCTGATCTCGCTGATCCACTGCTCCAGGATCCGGATCAGTTCACGGATCGTATGTAATCTTCCCAGGAATTGCTGCCGATACCACAGTCCCAGTCCGAAACATCCTGACAGGATCAACACTCCTCCAAGCATCTGCATTCCATCCGCCCCCTTCCTTTTAAGATCACAAGTCGGGCAAACATCTGCCGCAGCCAGTCTTCTCCCAGTCGTTTCCCGGCGTCTGCGGCATCTGCACCGTGCAGGGTAGCCAGCAGGGCGCCCTCGTAAAAACCGCCGCCCAGCGCCAGACCGATGACAAACGCCCCGCTTGCGGCCGCCTTGTGCAATGCCTGTCTGTCGGCTTCCTCTCCCAGTTCGTCCACAGCAATGACCTGCGGCGACATGGACCGCAAAAGCAGTAACATCCCAAGCGCCTTGGGGCAGGCATCCAGCACATCCGTCCGCATCCCCAGATCATTCTGCGGGCGGCCCATGTAACAGCCCGCCAGTTCCGAGCGCTCGTCCACCACCCCCACCCGCAGTCCCGGCCCGTAGGGATTGCCATCGGAGATCTGCCGGATCAGATCCCGTAACAGGGTCGTCTTGCCAAAGCCCGGCGGCGATATGATCAGGGTATTCTGAAATTTTCCTTCTTTATATAATTTCGGAAGAACACCATCCGCCGCTCCCCGGATCTCATGTGATACACGGATATTTACAAACGAAATATGTTTCAAAGTACGAAGCCCTGCCTCATTTTCCAGCACGGCCTGTCCGCACAGCCCGATCCTGTGTCCACCCTCCACCGTCAGAAAGCCCTGCCTGATCTCATCGGCATAAGCATACACCGAATCCTGACACAGCCGGGCGATCGTCTCTCTGATCTCCGCTTCCGTCACCAGATGCGCCCCGTAAGGATGCTCCTGCCATTCGCCGCTGTTATTTAAGAAAAAATCTCCACGGATGGTTTCCACGATCACCGGCCTGTCCATGCGGAGGCGGATCTCGCAGACCATTTCCCCGTTATCCGCAGTTTTCTGCCAGAACGCTCTTCTCTTTTGCGGAAAAATACGAAGCAGGCTGTCCATGTTTTCCCTCCTATAACTCTTCAGGACTTCATTCGCAGAATTGTCCCTCCGGAACCATTCTCCTGTGAATGCAGACATTCATCGGGACTCAGCTGATATTTAATGGTTCTGAATAGTTACAATATATGTTTCCCCTGACAAGATATTCCTTCCAATCTTCTCTTTTTTTCTATAGTGTGATACAATAAGCAATATCTGGTTTTTGACTTTTACTTTTCGGAGGATTTTTATGAATATTATCATTGTGGGCTGCGGCAAAGTAGGCTACACCCTGGTAGAACAATTAGGCGGTGAGAATCACAATATCACTGTGATCGATACCAATGAGGAAAAGGTCAACTCCATCACGGATGATCTGGATGCCATGGGCATCGTAGGCAACGGTGTCAGCTTCCAGACACTGTCCGAAGCCGGCATCGATCATGCGGATCTGCTGATCGCCGTGACCGGATCTGATGAGCAGAACCTGCTGTGCTGTGTTATTGCAAAAAAGGCCGGACATTGCAAAACCATTGCCCGTGTCCGCAATCCTATTTACAATAACGAGATCGCTTTCCTGCGGGAAGAACTGGGCCTGGCTATGATCATCAATCCGGAGCTGTCCAGTGCCGCTGAGATCGCCCGTATCTTCCAGTTCCCTTCCGCAGTTAAGATCGATACTTTTTCCAAAGGAAGGATCGAGCTTCTGCACTTCCGCGTGACCCATGACTGTCTCTTAAATAATTACGAGCTGATCCACATCCGTACCACTTTAAAATGTGATGTTCTGGTATGTATGGTCACCCGTGGCGATCAGGTACTGATCCCCCGGGGCGATTTCGTCTTCCAGGAAGGGGATGTGGTAGCCATCGTCTCCACCCCGCCCAAGGCCAATGATTTCTTCAAAAAGATCGGTATCGGCGCCGGCAGGGCACGTACTGCCATGATCGTCGGTGGCGGCACCATTGCTTATTATCTGGCGAGAAGACTTTTAGAAGTCGGCATCCAGACCAAGATCATTGATCAGGATCCCGCCCGTTGTGAGCATCTGAGCGAGCTGCTTCCCAAGGCTTCCATTATCTGCGGTGATGGTACGGATGAACGTCTTCTGATACAGGAGGGGCTGGAGAACGTGGATGCTTTTGCTGCACTGACCGGACTGGATGAGGAAAATATCCTCCTGTCACTGTATGCGAAACGGACTTCCCGCGCAAAGGTAGTCACTAAGATCAACCGTATCAACTTCAGTGGGGTCTTAAGTGATATCAAGCTGGATACGATCTCCTATCCACGCCTGGTGACTGCAGATACGATTATTAAATATGCACGATCCATGAATGAATCTCTCAACAGTAATGTGGAGAATCTGTATAAGCTGGAAGACGGTCATGCAGAGGCACTGGAATTCTACATCAAAGAGGATTCTGCCGTTACCAATATACCTCTGAACCGTCTGCACATCCGGAAAAATATCCTGGTCTGTTCCATCGTCCGCGGAGGACAGGCTATTATTCCCAGTGGTCAGGACGAGCTTCATGTAGGCGATTATGTGGTCGTAGTACTGACACATGCACGGCTGAATGATATTAAAGATATTATTGAAGGGTAATTTTGTAGAAGGACACTATCATGAATTTTGCGATATTGAGTTTTATTATCGGATTTATTTTACAATTTGAAGCATTATTTTTACTGCTTCCCTGGATCGTTGGTATGATCTACGGAGAATATCATGTGGCACTGATCTATCTGGTGACCGCAGCTGTTTGTTTCATTTTAGGAAAATTGTTAAGCTTCAAACACACAGGACGTTTTAAAGAATTGTATGTCAGGGAAGGCTTCACTGCCGTTGCACTGGGCTGGTTTGTCATGTCTGTGTTCGGTGCCATTCCCTTCGTTCTCACCCGTGAGATTCCTTTTTATATTGACGCTCTCTTTGAGACCATCTCCGGCTTCACCACCACCGGTTCCAGTATTCTGTCAGATGTGGAGGCATTAAGCTATGCCAGCCTGTTCTGGCGCAGCTTCACTCACTGGATCGGTGGTATGGGCGTATTCGTATTCATTATGGCAATCCTGCCCATGATGGGCGGTTCCACTATGAACCTGATGCGTGCGGAAAGCCCGGGTCCTTCCGTCAGCAAGCTGGTACCGAGAGTACGGGATACTGCGAAGATTCTCTATGGACTTTATCTTGCCATTACCATCTTAGGTGTAATTGCCCTGTGTCTGTGCGGTATGCCGTTATTCGATTCCCTGTGCACGACCTTTGGCAGCGTCGGCACGGGTGGCTTCGGTATCAAAAACAGCAGCATCGGCGGTTACTCTCCACTGATCCAGAATGCGGTAACCGTGCTGATGATTTTAAGCGGTGTCAATTATACGGTATATTTCTGTCTGTTAAGCAAGCAGTTTAAAGAAGCTTTTTCCATCGAGGAAGTCCGTTGGTATTTCATCATCATTCTGGTCAGTGCACTGGCAATTGCCTGGAATGTCCGTCCTCTCTATGCAACTTTGGGAGAGACTCTGCGGCACTCTTTCTTCCAGGTGGGCACTATTATCACCACCACCGGATTTGCTACCACAGACTTTAATATGTGGCCACAGCTGTCGAAAACGATCCTGTTGCTGCTGATGATGATCGGTGCCTGTGCAGGAAGTACCGGCGGCGGTATGAAGGTCTCCCGTGTGCTGATCCTTTTTAAGGCGGTCCGCAAGGAGCTGTCCATGATGATCCATCCCCGTATGGTGAAAAAGATCAAGATGGACGGACACAACCTGTCCCATGAGACGCTTCGTTCCACCAATGTCTATATGACGGCTTATTTTATCGTACTCTTCGTCTCTCTGCTGATCGTCAGCCTGGATGAATATGACCTGACCACGAACTTTACCGCAGTGCTGGCCACCCTGAACAATATCGGTCCCGGCCTGGAACTGGTCGGTCCCACCCAGAACTTCGCATTGTTCAGCCCCCTGTCCAAATGCGTGCTGATGTTCGATATGCTGGCAGGCAGACTGGAGCTCTTCCCCTTGCTGGTGATCATGCTGCCGTCCTGCTGGAAAAAATATTAAATTCCTTAATCGTAAAAATGAGTCTGTGATGACATTTTTAATCGTCACACAGACTCATTTTTTCATACATACCTCTAATCAAATGTTGACCGAAATGAGAACGCTACATATCATTACAGTCATTATATATGAATCTTCAGACACTTCTTGCCGGTCAGTTCCTTCGTCCGTTCATCCGGCTGTCCAAAGCCAACATAAATATCTGCTCCCCTACCGGTATGTACAAATTTACCTTCTTCATCTACAACGGTAAATGCCCTCATCGGAATTTCCAGTGTCACCATCTTTTCTTCTCCCGGTGCAAGTTGTATGCGCTTAAACACGACAAGTTTAGGATTTGGCACTTCGTTGATATCCTCAACCTGTACATAGACCTGCAATACGTCCTCTGTAAAAACATCTCCGTGATTTGCAACGGTTACTTCAACACCTACACTCTGTTCTTCCGTTTGTGCATACACCACATCTTCCGTCAATTCTGCCCTCATAACTAGTGTATCAGCATAATTCAGCCCATAACCGAATGGATAAAGTGGAGCTTTTTCCACAAAGCGATATGTCCTGTTCTTCATGGAATAGTCATCAAAATCCGGCATCCCCTGTAAATTGCGGTAAATGGTAACCGGCAATTTACCAGAAGGTGATATTTCTCCAAAGAGTATATCTGCAACTGCCTTTCCACCTCTTGCTCCCGGATACCATGTCTGAAGAACCGCATTCGCCCTGTCATCTGCCAGGTTCAAATCCATAGCACTTCCTGCCATCATACATACAATAAACGGAACTCCCATTTCTGCCACGCTTTCCAAAAGCCTCTGCTGTGAAGGTGGAAGCATCAGCCCCTGCTTGTCTCCGGATGCATATGCATTTCCTGTATCGCCCTCTTCTCCTTCAAGCCTTTCGTCCAGTCCCAGACACAGAATAACAAGATCCGAATGTTCTGCAACTGTCATTGCCTCAGAGATACGGTCATCCTCTCTTGCCAGTTGTTCTACCCGATCTAAAAACAAATGGCAGCCTTCTGAATAAAGTACCCTGACATCATCACCTACATAGTCCTGAATACCTTCCAGTACAGTAACATACCTTGAAGCCGTTCCATGATAATTGCCGATCAGGGCTTCTCTGGAATTGGCATTGGGACCAATGACTCCGATTGTTTTAAGTTTCTTTTTATTTAAGGGTAAAATACCATCATTTTTTAACAATACGACACTCTTGCATGCTGCCTCTATGGAAAGCTCAATATGTTCCCTACATTCAACAACTTCATACGGAATATTATCATATTCTGTCTCATCAAACATTCCCAGCAAGAATCTGGTCGTAAATAAACGAATGGCTGATTTCTGCAGTAGTTCTTTGGAAATAAGCCCCTCTTCGTAAGCATTCAGGATTTTCTGATAAGTACATCCGCAATTAACATCGCAGCCCATCTCCAGAGCCAGTCTGACGCTTTCCTCCGGTCTGTCTGTCACCTTATGGTGTTCATGAAAATCACGGATAGCCCAGCAGTCTGAAACATAATGTCCCTGAAATCCCCACTGTTTTCTCAAAATCTCCACCATCAGATAACTATGAGCACAGCATGGTTCACCATTGGTTCTATTGTATGCGCCCATAACCGCTTCGACTTTTCCTTCCCTGACACAGGCCTCAAACTGCGGAAGATACGTTTCCCAAAGTTCTTTCATGCTAACCTTTGCATCAAAATAGTGTCGTTTTTCCTCCGGGCCGGAATGTACTGCAAAATGCTTGGCACACGCTGCCGTGCGCAGGTATTCTCCCTCTCCCTGCAGACCTTTGATAAATGCAACACCCAGTATTGCAATCAGTGTCGGGTCTTCTCCATAAGTCTCATGTCCACGCCCCCAGCGGGGATCCCGGAAGAGATTGACATTGGGCGACCAAAGTGTAATTCCTTTATAAATATCACGGTCTTCATGTTTTTCATTTTCATTATATTTGGCTCTCGCCTCCGTAGAAATGGCAACTCCTACCCGCTCCAGCAGTTCTTCATCAAAAGTTGCTCCAAGCCCGATTGCCTGTGGAAAAACAGTTGCTGTACCCGCTCTTGCAACACCATGCAGGCCCTCATTCCACCAGTTATACTCCGGAATATCCAGATGTGGAATTTCATCTGCGTCAAAGCGCAACTGTGAAGCCAGTTCCTCTACGCTCATCTGCTCCACCAATTCAGTAGCTCGTCTGACTGCCTCTTGTCTGTTCATAAATTCCTCCATAAATTTTTTTCTGATTATTAGCTATATAGGCTTAATACGGTCTGGCGTTCTCCTGAAAATCCTTTCTTGCCTCTGCCACACAGGTATCATAATCTGCCGAGTAAGGAACTTTCTGCTTGGATCTGAATCATTAGAAAAGCTGCGCTGTCATTTTCTTTTTGTCTTCTCTGATACTCTGTTGGCAGAATACCGTATTTCTCCCGGAACAGTCTGGAAAAAGCCTGACTGTTGGGGAAACCGTTCTTTAATGCAATTTCGCCTATGGTCAGATCCGTTTCCTCCAGTTCCCGCAATGCATGTTCAAACCGGATGCTCCGCAGATAATCTTTATAGTTGATTCTGCCATACTGACGGAACATTTTCGACAAGTAAGTAGGGCAATATCCAAATGTTGCTGCCAGGGTTTCCAGTGAAATTTCTTCTGCATAATGTTCCCGAAGGTATCCAGTAATTCTTTCAAGACGTCCTGACTGAGTATTCCCCGGATAATAATCCTTCTTTTCCTCAGGTATCCGATAAGCGGTTACCAGAAGATATTTCAGCTGATAAAAGATACTCTGCATCAACAGTTCATAGCCGTACTCTTTCCTGATCTGCTGTCTGTACATTTTCTCAATTAATGCAAAAAGTTTTCCATCCTCTTCCTTTTTTTCACCGGAAAACCGCATTATCTGTTTTTCCATTGGGATCTGTAAAACAATTGCCTCATTTCGTCCCGATGTATGAATGGAATGCACTTCATTGCTGTTTACAATTATAAACTTTCCTGCCGGAAGGACATATTTTTTATCGCCGAGATAAAAATCTACCTTTCCCTCCCGCAAGGCAAATATTTCAACACTGCTATGTTGATGCGCCTCACATACATATTTTCCGTCTGCACCTTCGAAACGGAATAGCTTAAAGGGCAGTCCCCGATCCGGCACCACTGCTTCCTGTCGGTATATCTTCTCTTCTTTCATAGTCATCCCTAATATTCCACACCGAAAGATTTTCTGTTCCATGATAAAATCTCACCGGCAGTTTCCCCATCGCTGCAACGGTTTCCAGAAGTTCTTCCTGAAGTCCCGGCAGATTTAATCCCAGTTTGTCTCCGCTGGCATATTCATTCCCGGCATCGCCCTGTTCTCCCTCTATGGTTGCATCCAGTCCAAGGCACATTACTGCCACATCGGCATGTTCCACGGACAGCTTTACTTGCTCCGTGGTACGCACTCCCACTTCTCCGCTCCGCTGCGGTCCGTGCTAATCATGTGCCACTCTCTTTATTTGTAAATTCTGTAATTTCCCGAAAGTGCCAGCATGGCAAAAAGGTACAGGAAATTATCATAATATCGTCTGTCCCCGGTGCGGAGCGGAGTATTCCAGAAGCGGTCTACGCATTCCTTTATATGAGGACCGTCTGCTGCCAATGATGCCTGTGCATTGACTGCTACAATGGCAACCGGATGCAGTGCCTTCTCTTCCAGTCTTGTTCCATCAATCAGGAACACACCGTCCCAGTGTTCTCTCTGCTCCTCACAGTAAAATCTCTGCAGCCGGTTTGCAATCTCCGTCTGCCACGGATCTTTGTCATACCAGAGATGATCCATAGCAATGTTGGCTATGGTGCGGTATGCATCACTGTAGTACCAGTCATGCTTTCCGAAGATCTCCTGATGCCCAGCATGGGGTGTCCCGTCATAGTCTGCGTATTCTGCGCTGAGACCGGTTTGTGGATGACATGCCTTATGTAGATATTCTCTGCTGGCTGCCGCAGCCTGTCTCCAGAATTCCCGGTCTTCCTCCTCCACATTCTCCGCAAACAACTCATAAAAATGAGGCAGATGATATGAGGGGTCAGAAAAATCCATGTTTGTGACAAATTTGATCAGATGATTGGAAGGCTCCCACATAGGTTCTCCCGGATGTCCCGTTTCCCCTTTGTGAATACATTCCCGCAGGATTGCTTTTGCCTCTTTGCTGTAAGCAAAAATACCTTCTCCGTCCCCCCAGCGGGCAGAGGCGAAAAACAATGCCATGGCAAAATACTCTTCTCCGTCCGGTGCCGGTCCCTCTGCATTGTGCGTTCCATCCGTGCTGCAGGACCAGGCAAAATAGTTGCGGCAGGGTCCTGCCGGAATATACATATAAGTCCGCACCCACTTCCAAAGGCGGTCGAATTCTGCCTTCTTATCCATCTGGACACAGACCATCATGCCGTAGGACATTCCCTCTGTGCGTACATCATGATTGCCGGTATCCTCCAGATATGCCATATCACCGCCTGCCTCATGATAAAAACGTTCTGCCTCCGTTCCGTAAAATATGGTTTCAAAGGTCTGTTCCAGTCTTTCTGTAATAGCGGTCTCTTCATATCCGCACTCTTTGAATACATTTCGATAAATTCCAGTCTCATATGCTCCTGCCATTTGCTCGTTCTCCAATTTTTATTCTTTAACACCGCCCAGAGTAAGTCCGGCTACAAAATATTTCTGTAAGAAAGGATAAATACAGATAATGGGCAGCATGGTAACAATCGTTGCCGCTGCACGCACGGAAGTCGGTGTTACGGTTCCTGCGGCATTCTTCATTGCCTCCGCTGAAGTTCCCTGATTGGTTACGGAGGATAACAGCTTCATCAATTCATACTGTAATGTAGTCAGGTTACTACTCATTCGGTTGTACAGCATGGCATCGAACCAGGAATTCCACTGACCTACTGCCACAAACAAGGCAACTGTGGCGTATACCGGCTTGCATAACGGAGAATAGATTTTTAGAAAAATGGTGCTGTAGCCAGCACCGTCCAGCTGTGCGGATTCCTCCAGGCTGTCAGGGATTCCGTTCATATAAGTACGGATTACCAGCATGTTAAATGCGCTTACCATTCCAGGGATCACATATACCCAGAAGCTGTTGGTAAGCCCCAGCCCCTTATATAAAAGGAATGTCGGGATCATTCCACCGTTTACATACATGGTGATGACCCAGAACAGGGAAACCTCTCTCTGGAACAGGAATCTTTTGCGGCTGACAATAAAAGCAAGGATCGCATTAGCTGCCAGAGACAACAGGGTTCCGATCAGTGTTCTGGCAACTGTGATATAAGCGCCTGTGATCAGATTATCTTTATGTAAAACCGTCGTATAGTTTTTCCAGGTGAATTTTCTCGGCCACAGGTAGATTCCTCCCCGCAGGGCATCCGTACCATCATTCAAAGAGATTGCCAGAGTATTCAGCACCGGATATAACGTTACGATCACAAACAGGACCATGATGATGCCGTTTATGAACGGAAAAATGTCGAATTTTTTGGATTTGATCTTATACTTTGTATCTATCATTGTAATTACCATCTCTTTCTGTTTTAGAATAACTGCTCTTCGCCGTTATGTTTTGCGAACTGATTGGCCAGAACGATCAGGATGATACTTACCAGGCTCTTGAAAATACCTGCGGCTGTACCTATTGCATAATCTCCCTGGCTGATGCCCCATTTCAATACATAAATATCAATCGTCTGGGAGAACTTCTGTATCAATCCGTTTCCTAACAGATACTGAATTTCAAATCCTGCATTTAATACATTACCCACATTCATCAGCAATAAAATTACGATGGTCGGTTTGATTCCCGGAAGAGTAACATATTTAATTTTATTCCATCTTCCTGCGCCATCAATGGCAGCAGCTTCATACAGGGAAGGGTCAATGGATGTGATGGCCGCCAGATAAATAATGGCATTCCATCCTGTCTCCTTCCAGACATTTGCAAATGCTACGATCGGCCAGAAATACTCGGAATGGGCAAAGAAATTAATCGGCTGGCTGAGCACATGCAGATTTAACAATACTTCATTTACAATTCCGGTACCAGACAACATATCATGCAGGATACCGGTTACGATGATCCAGGAAAGAAAATGTGGCAGATAAGAGATCGTCTGTACTGTCTTTTTCCCACCATTACTCTTGATTTCATTCAATAGAATTGCAAATACAATTGCGGTAACGAAAGTTGCCACAAGGTTGATCACGCCCATGGCCAGTGTGTTCCGGATGACCCGCAGGAATGTCACATCCGAGAATAACATCTGAAACTTCTGAAGTCCCACGAATTCGGAGTGCAGTATTCCCAGCTGCGGCTTATAATTCTGGAATGCCATCGTCCATCCGACTAAGGGAAGATAGTAAAAAATCACTCCATAGATCATCATTACTCCTGCCCAGAAAAGCAGAACTTTTTGCCTTTTGATTTCTTTCCATGTGATAGGTGTTCTGGTTTGTTTTACTTTTTGTTTCGATTTTGTTCTCGTTAACGACATATCCTCGCTCCTTAAAAAACGGGCAGATGAAATTTTATCTGCATCTGCCCATTCTCAAATTTCATTTATATGTTTTTATTTGAACTTTGCTGCCAGTTCCATTCTGCTGTCCAGTTCTGCCTGTAATTCACTGATAAAATCTTCCGGCTTGCAGGCATTATATGCATCCATATAATCTGCCCATGCTTTGTCGAAGTCATCTGCCATAACTACCTGAGGAAGCTGCTCATGCTTTACTTCACCGATCTTGGTCCATGCCATACCGCCGGGAGTGCTGGTATTGAAGTTGTTGGAGAAGGACCACATAGGATACCATTCACCGGGTGCTTCGTTGGTGCCCAGCATTTCCACGTAAGTCTCCGCACCGTATGCCTGGAATGCTTCCTTCACATCGTCGTTTAATCCATCAAAGAATTCCTTTGCCTGTCCGTCGGGCTTGTTTGCATTGATACCATCCTCACTGGTTCCGTTGTACTGAGGGAAATAAGAATAAGAGCACATATGGGATGCCTTATACTCTGTATCGGAAGCCTGCGTTCTCTGCTCCGCTGTTCTGTAGAATTCACCGTTCTCATCTACTTCATAGTCAACACCTTCCACACCCCAGAAACGAAGGTTATGGATATCCTGATCCAGCAGATCATTGATCAGCTTCAGTGCGCCGGGAACATCCTTACAGCTTACAGTAATGGCAAGTCCGCTTCCGGAATTGAATGCACCACCGGCATTATGCCACTGGTTTTTTACACTTTCATCAATTGTTATAGGCAGTGGAATATAGTCGCATCCCTGTGCATCCAGTCCTGCCTGCTTGATGGCATCGCCTGCTGTGTAAGCGAAATCCCACCACTGATCGATCATACCCAGGACACGTCCTGTAGAAAGCTTGGAAATATACTCATCATAAGACTGGGTAAAGGACTCGGGGTCTATAATGCCTTTCTTGTATTCTTCATTTAATTTTCTAAAATACTTTACTGCGGTATCGGAAGTGTTGTAATCCAGTACCGTCAGTGTCTCAGGATCTACCATACAGCTTCCGTCATTGGGATAACCATCCAGGAACTGAGGTGCGTTCTCCAGACAGAAGTATCTCCAGTCATCACAGAGAATGGTATAAGGAATATTGGCTGTTCCGTCTTCCATAGTAGGATTTGCTGCATTATACTTTTCAATCAGATCAAAATACTGATCCATGGTACGGATCTCGGGATAGCCTGCCCATTTCAGAACTCTTGCCTGAATCCAGAATGCTTCATCATTATGTGTACATACCTTCTCTTCGTTCTTGATGCAGCTGAACTGAGGGATCCAGTAAATGTGGCCGTCTTCCTGACGAAGCTTCTCCCACTCCAGATCAGTAAACAGATTCTTGATATTAGGATAATCATCCAGATAATCATCCAACGCTACCAATGCTCCTGCCTCATACAGCTGTGTGGTTCCAGTCTGTCCCTCAATGAAGTCCGGATACTCTCCACCGGCGATCATGGTACCCACAGCTTCATCTGCAGTCTGTCCGGTCAGCCAGGTCTCTTTTACTTTGGCGCCTACCTTCTCTGCAATCAGCTGCTGCACTTCATTGTCGTCATTGATCTCAGATCCCGCTACTCCAAAAAATGCGGTGAATTCTTTGATGCCACCTTCTTCTGCAACAGTTGCGCTGTCAGTTCCTGCGCTCGTTGTACCGCCTCCGGATGTCTGGTTACCGTCACTGCCACATCCGGTGAACAGTGCCGCTGTCATTGCTGACACGAGTAACATGCTTACAAGTCTCTTTTTGTTCATGTTGTAACTACCTCCCTTTCGATAAATCTATTTTACCTTTTTGAGAGCAACTAACAATCAGAGGAACTATAGCAAAAGACAGGGGAAATTATAGGTGATCCTGTAATTTCCCCTGTCTTTTATTCTCTTACTCTCCCTGTTGCATCTTTTTACGGAATCTTGCGGGAGTGCAGCCCTTGATCTGAATAAAACGGTTCGTAAAATAGTCCAGATCATGGTAGCCCACATCTTCTGCGATCTGAACGATCTTTTTATCGGTACGCAGCAAGGCATCCGCAGCCTGCTCCATCCGGTAATTGTTCAGGTAGTCTTTAAAGGATTGTCCGTACTTTTTCCGGAAAAGCTGACCCAGATAAGCACTGTTGACATAATATTTCTCACTCAGGCTTTTCAGTGTAATATTTGAAGCGTAATTTTCCCGGATCTCTTTTTCCACCATACCCAGAATTCCTCTGGATACATTCTTCCGCAGCTGTGACAGATAATCCGCATATTCGCAGGAAAATCTGGTCAGATGTGCCTTACTTCCGCGCTTTACCCCGGTCGCAAAGCTGCTCTCACTGATGACCCTTAAGATTTCCTCCTGGTTCACGTCATCATCCTGTTCACAGGCTAAGTGGATCAGCTGAAACAACAGATAATTAATATTCAGGGTCATCGTCTCCCCACAAATACCGCGTTTACACATTTCTTCATAAAAGAAAGCCACCGCCTCCCGGATTTCCAGATGATTGTTCTGTTCGATTGCCTTCAGCAGGCCATCCAGGCTCTGCTTACACAGGATCAGTCCTTCCGGAGATACCTGGACCTCCTCCTCATAGAAATAGATATCCTTCTTTGTCCGGAACCCCTGAAAAGAACGAAGCATACAGGTATTGCCGTAAGACTTTGCGATACTGTTGATATCCTGCACTCTTTTTCCTGCCAGCATCACCACATTTGTCTGTAAATTTGATGCAAGATATTCCCGGAACCGTTCCAGATACCGTTTTACATCCATCCCGTTTTTTTCCGGAACATAGTCAAACAAAATCAGTCCGATATCGTAGATTTTCTCATTGACAGAGACATCAAACACACACAGATCTGCATCTTCTTTCAGATATTCCCTGCTGTATTCATACAGCCGCCTCTGTAATGTCCGCATTTCTCGATCTGTCGTTCCCTCATCATCATAGGATCCTTCCGTCTGGATCTCCACATAACGCACACCGGTTCCGCATCGCATGTGTTCATGTATATATCTGACATTCAGGTCATCAAACTTCCCTTGGATCAATGCAATCATATGTCTTGCCAGATAAGCCTGCTCCAGCTTCCGGTTCTTTTCATGATCCAGCTCCTCTCTGTTGCGCAGGGCAAGTACCTTATTCAGTACTTTGCACAGAATCTCGCTGTCTACCGGCTTCAGCAGATAATCCGTGCAGTCATTCTGCATTGCCTGTTGTGCAAAACTAAATTCCGCATATCCGCTCAGTATAACAAAATAGGCATCTGAAATTTTCTCTTTACGTATGTGTTCCAACAGTTCCAGTCCTGTCATCTGAGGCATTTTAATATCGGCAATAACCAGATCTACCTTTTCCTTCTTCAAAAAAGCCAGTGCTTCCATCCCATTTGCCGCTGTTCCCGCAATCCGAAAGCCTTCCTTCTCCCAATCTACTAAAAGTTTCAATCCCTGTAAAATAAACGGCTCGTCATCTACCAACAATACTTTCAGCATCTGTTTTACCCTCCTGCAAACAGGGAATCCGTATCGTAACCGTGGTTCCCACTCCTTCTTCTCCTTCTACACAGAATTCCGCTCTGTTTTCCGTTACCATTTTCAATCTGACACAGGCGTTAATAATCCCTACTCTTCCGCCGCCCTTGAGCATCTCAATGTCGGCATTGCACATGTTGTTCTGTAGCTCTGTAAGTTTGGCCTCCGCCATACCGCTTCCGGTATCTTCAATTTCTATCTCCAGCCCTTCTCCCTGACGGCCTATCCTTACAAATATCCATCCCGGACTGGATTTGCTTTCGATGCCATGCACACAGGCATTTTCTACAAAGGTTACAATCGTAAGCTTGGGTATCTTGAAGTTTTCACATTCTCTGCCTACTTCAATGTCATAATTCAGCCGTTCTCCGAAACGATACTTTTGAAGTGCCAGATAAGCTTTCACAAATTCAATCTCCTGGAAGATACTCACGGAATCATTGCCCCATTCCACATACTGTCTCTGCATCACCGCCAGTTTGGCCACCATGTCGGCTGTCTCGTTTTCTTTTTTCAAAATGCTGTGCATCCGGATGCTTTCCAGTACATTAAATAAAAAGTGGGGATTGATCTGGCTGTGTAATGCGAGAAGCTCCGCATTTTTTCTTCCCACCAGCATCTCCTGCTCATGGATCTTATTCTTATATACAGTCTCGATCAGTCCATTGGTACGTTCCACCATGCGATTATAATTTCGTATCATACTGCTGATCTCATCTTTACCGTCTTCACAGGGCATGGGAATAAGATGATCACTGTCTACCGATTTGAATACCCTGCTCAGTTCCGTAATCCTTTTTGTAAAGGAACGATTGAAGATCTGAACGAACCAGAAGGGAAAAATAACGTTCGCCGCAAGGAGCAGCAATATGATGGGAAGTTCGTTCCGGATGCTTGTAAGAAAACTGTTCTCTACCGGCTTTACATAAATCGTAAGATCCGTACCATACAGACTGATGGTATGTTCATAGGCTTCTCTTATTGTTGCGTTATCCAGCCGCTGAAACTCGCTGCCGTAGCTGCCGTATTGTCCATTGGAAAGAAGGATCCGATCTCCTTCACAGATCAGAACCTCATTATCATAGTTCATGTTTTTAATGATGCGCACCATACTGCCATAATCAAACTCGATTTTTAAGTACTTTTCTGTCTCTGCATCATAGAAATCCAACCGCTGTAGATAAATGATGCGCCGCTCCCTTGTGATTCTGAAACTGCTGTCATCATAGACAAAAAAGAGCCCTTTGCTTTTCGCTTCTTCGTTCAGCTGCAGATAGCTCTCTGTATTCCTGAGCTTATCCAGCGTATTGACCCTTCCTCCGTTTACAATGGTATCGTTGTCCGTATACAGGGTAAATATCATACTGTTCATCCCCAGGGCATTTTCCAATAACGTTCTGCTCAGGAAATCCTGATATGCTGCCACATATTCCGCAGAATTAGTATATCTTTTGGATAATAACTCTTCAAAATTGCGATTGGTATAAATACTGTTGGCTATCTCCCCGGCATTTCCGATCATGCTGCTCAGACTGTATTCCACCGCACTGGCAATATTGGACATCTCATGTTCCCTGCGCTCTCTGTCAAATTTTGCAGTCGTCAGGAATACAACGCTGTCTGTCACAACCAGTGGAATCAGTACACAGACAACATAGAAAATATAAAACTTTTTTCTGATGGTGAAATCATCCATCCAAAGATCCAGCTTATGTAATACCTTCCCCATAAGATTCTCTCCTCATTTATGTGAAAAAGAGCAGACGTTTTTACAGCCTGCTCTTCTTTATTATAGGACATCTGCGTTCTGTCCGCAATCCGTTTTTATATGGCATTCTGCACAAACCAGGCAAAATCAGCATAGTTACTGCTGTCCTGTCCATTGGCAGATGCGTACATTCCTATCGTACATCCCACAAATCCCCCTGCTTCCTCCGTGGTATAAGGAAGCAGACTGATATCCTCAGCAATCAGCCTCTCCCTGCCATCCCGAAAAAGCCATATCCGTGCCTTCTGCCTGTCGCAATGCATTCGTATTTTAAAGAATTGTCTACCTTCTCCTGCCGGCTTTTCGGTAAGGATTCTCTCTTCCCCATGGATACAGGCTGTCACAACAAAATAATTCTCGTCAGCCCTTTTCCGGATCTCCATGCGCAGATGATTTTCATGATTCTGGTACAACACCATTCCCGCTGTCTCACATTCCTGCTTCGGTTCAAATTCCATCCCAGTCTCTGCATAGAATGCATAATTTTTCTGGCGGATTCCGAAATAGGAACAATGATTGCAGTCAGATATTTTTTCCTTTTTTGTATAGAGCCGCAGCATCCCCGGACGGTGACTCAGCGAATAGTTTTCTTCACAGATTTCTTCTACACTTACCAGCCGTTTGTCCGGTTTTTTCTCCCAGAAACTGATATGATCGGAAGTACTGCTTACTTCCTCTGGAAAACGGTATTCCTTTGTGGGCAGTTCCAATGTATCTTCCAGATGCCCGACGCCTTCTGCAATCACCGGCCATCCATTTTCCCATGTGACTTTCGCCAGAAAAGTCTCTCTTCCCATGCTGCTGTGTCCTTCACAAGGTCTGGATGCCAGCATTACCACGTACCAGTTCCCCTTACCATCCTCCACCAGATCTCCGTGTCCTGCGTAGATCACAGGATAGTTTTTCCCCAGATTCCTGTGGGTGAAGATCGGGTTTCTGGGGCAGCCCTCGAACCACTGGAACAGCTTTTTACTTCTGGCAATGCTGATGCTGTGCTCCGGTCCGGTTCCTCCTTCTGCATGCATCAGATAATAGTAACCGTCGATCTTATAAAGGTGCGGTCCCTCCGGCCAGATAACACCTTTTACAGCCCCTTTCCAGATTGCCATGCTCTCTCCCACAAGCTTCATCTGCCGAAGATCCAGTTCCTGTACCCAGATTTCCCAGTCCCCGTTATAGCGGACTCCTTCCGGATTCGGTCTCGTACCACAGTAATAGCATTTCCCATCATCATCGAAGAAAAGACTGGGATCGATCCCCGGAGCGTCTTCGCCGAGATAACAAGGATCCGACCACGGTCCCGCCGGATCTTTTGCCGTTACAATGAAATTGCCTCCGTAGCTTACATTGGTAGTGATCATGTAAAACAGTCCGTCATGGAAGCGGATCGTTGGTGCATAAATCCCTTGTGATATTTCACTTCCCTTCACCGGAAGTTGTTCCGGTCTGTCAAGAATATTCCCGATCTGCTCCCAGTGTGCCAGATCTCTGCTATGGAAAATCGGAACTCCAGGTGCATACACAAAACTGGAATTCACAATGTAATAATCCTCTCCTGCCCTGCATATGGATGGATCCGGATAGAAGCCGGATAAAATAGGGTTCTTTGCTGTAACCATTTTGTTTTCCTCACTCTGTTCTATATTGTGTAGCCAAATCCTAAGATTGTAAATTTTTTATTCCTGTCTTCCTCTGTCACTGTAATCCGTACTTTATGGGATCTGCTTTCTGTCTCCCAAAACAATAATACAGCATTGCAATGCAGCCAGTTGTTCTTATGGGGATCCGCCGTCATACAATATACATCATTTACAAATACATCGGCTTTCCCGACATCCATTTCTCCGGAATCCTTAAATATAAGGAACAGTGACTTACAGGTAATCTCCATTTCAAATCCCGGCATCTGGGGTCTGCTTCCATCATACATCCAGTTATACGGGAATTCTGGTGTCTGTGTAAGGCTTCCGTCCATTTCCACACTCTGTAACTCTGTATCTGTAGCAGTAAAACCCCCCACCCGGATTTTGGCTCCCACATAACGGTTCTTCTTATCCAGTAAAAAAATTCTTTCAAAATCAGCACCTATCACTGCCGGTCCGGAAAGCTTTTCCGACAGAATCTGTTCCTCCGTCATTCCTTCCGCAAAAGCCCCAACTCTTGCATGTTCTGCGGCATCACAACGCTCAAACAGATATTGCAGGCAGTCCGCCATAATGGTATGTCCGGTATTATTGGGATGAAACATATCATAAAAGAACTGATTTTTAGATAAAATTCTTCCCTCGCCGTACTTTAATGAAAACTGTGGAGTGACCGCATTGAGGATGCTCACCATGGGAAGATCATAAAGATCCCCCACCAGTCTTAACCTCTCCTGTAAGTTCCAATCATTTGCAAATACTGAAAACAGGAGAATCACTGCCGGCTTCCATGGCAGTTTCAACACTTTCCGCACCAGGCTTTCATAACAGACACCTTTTGTCTCATCTCCCTCATCGTTTACTGCAAATTCAATAACCACAATATCCGGTCGTTCCCCCTCCCTTAGCACATCCCTGTCAAACCGGATCATTCCCAGTTCCGAAGGTGTTCCGCCGACTCCGGCTTTGATAAACCTGACATTGTTCTGTGTCGAAAAACGATTCTGAAACAGTTGAAAAGACTTATACGCATAGCATTCCGTATGGATCGGTGTAGCTCCGGCTCCCTGCGTGATAGATCCACCGATATAGGCAAGCGTTACCTCTTTTCCTGCCTTAGATTTTTCAATAGCCTTACGGATACGATAAGGATTCCCCAACTGTAGCAGAGAGCTGCTGATCATGCTGCAGTATTCTTCTGAATACATATCTATAACCAGATCCTCTTCCTCCGGTGGTGCTTCGTATCCGTCATTTAGGAAGAGTCTTACACTGACTTTTCCCATCCGCTCCGGTGCTGCAAACAGAATTTTAATCTGTCCCGGCACATGATCATCCTCTGTCCACCTATAATCCGACAGATAGATTCTATGTTCCATGCCGTCACACTTCAGATAAGTCGTAAGATTCGTTCCACCTCCGTACAGGTCCTTTTTCCCATACATCTGAAATACAAATTCTGCGGTTTCTTCCGGTCGGTCCGTCTCCACGCTTACACCGATACTATGTACCAGTCTGCCAAATCCCTCTACAGTTTCCAGAAGTCTCAGTTCTTCCTTATCCGTAACATTTCCTGTGATCTGTGCACTGTTGATCAGCCGTCCGTCACTTTCATAGATAAACTGGATTCCGGTTCCGTCCTTTTGCCGTTCTCCAAAAATATCTTTGTCCTTTAATATATAAAAATAAGGTCTTGCCTTTTCCGGATCCTTCGGTGCTGCCGGTCCTGTCATTTCCATCCCTCCCGAACTTTTATCAGTTCTATTATAGTCCGGCTCCCCTTGTACAAACACCCGGGAAAGTATAGGAAATGAAGGTAATAATTTTATATCCAGCAGGCTGCAAATCGTCTCCGGAAGGAATTCCAGTCTTCTCCGCCGCTTCGTTCCATCACGATTGCTTTTGCTTTTTGTCCATCCGGAATATATTTCTTTATAATGTTTTGCATCCGTTCCGGTGTCTCTTCAGCATCTGTCATCACCAATATAGTCTCTACGGCTTTTCCTGCTGCCAGAAAATACTCCATAATGTTCGGTATTTTCCCCTGGTGCAGGAAACAGGACGCAGTTTCTGTAGAAAGTGCTTTTAAGATCATTACGCTCCGCTCCTTTTCCACTCTTTCAAAATGTGCCGGTGTATATACATAGATCGTACTTACTTTCTCTTCCTCTGCGAGATAATCATAATATATATGCACCTGACCATGCACTGTATCCGCCAGTTCTGTCAGTGGGAACTCCGGATCCGGCATTTCCAGATAGTTCACAGCTCTGTCTCCCGAGTATCCCACTGGTGCATCCGGGTTGATTACATCCGTACCATTCACCCTGAAATACACATTATGGTATCCCGGGGTAATGTTGTGGATTTCTCCAGTCCAGTATCCTTGTATTTTTTGATCTTTCCTGAGTTTTAGGGATTCTTTTCCATCCAGGGCAACTTCTACCGAGACTGCCCCTGGTGCCTCGAAGCATACGACTGCCGTTCCCGGTTCCGTAATATAGATTCCGTGAGGGATATCCGGGTATTTTCCTGCAGGTCTTCCTGCTTCATCGGTCTCAAAGCAGATCTGGCGGTATACCGGATCGAACATCAGCATCTGTTCTTCCATGGTCTGCATTCGGAGTCTCTGCCTTGTGATTCCGGCAGTTTTTTCTCCGGGGATATCATCCGTCTCCGCACCCTTATTCCTGAATAGCAGCGGCACAAAATCATACAGGCTTTTCCTCCAGACATGCCATTCGTGATATCCCTCATATACTTTTGAAATGCTATACTTTCCCACATTTTCAAACTTTTGTTCTATCTGCTTCATCCCCGTTCTGATCTGATCCTCATAGCATCCACAGGACATAAATACGGCATCCAATGTTTCCTTACTGTCGCAGATCCGTTCCATCTCATGAATTGCCACTCCGGAGAATACACCGGCAGCTGAAAACAGTTTCGTATTTTTCGCCACAATATCCGTAGTCTGTGCCGATCCCAGGGAAAGTCCCGCCATAGCCCGGTAATCTCTTCCCTTTCTCACCCGGAAATTATTTTCAATATAAGGAATAATGTTGTGGATCATTTCACTCTCAAAGTCTCCGGGATAAAATACCGGTTGCTCTCCTTCTCTGAAGGCATAACCGCTGCTCATGACCACAATCATTTTTTCACACCTTTTCTCTGCGATCAGATAGTCCATGATAAAGTTCGTCTTCCCCTGCCAGATCCATCCGGTCTCGTTCTCTCCTACGCCATGCTGCAGGTACAATACCGGATATCGTTCATCTCCTTCCTCATATCCATAAGGTGTATAGACATAACATTCCTTCAGGTGGCTGCTCACCTTCGAAACGTATTTACAGATGCTGACCGTACCATGAGGAATATTCTTTGCAAAATAGAAATCCACATTCTTCTCCGGCACCTCAAAAGTATTGATCGCAGCAAAGCACCCATAAGAAATTCCGGCGTACGGATTGCAGATCCGTACACCGTCCACATACCAGAAATAATAATGCATCCCCCAATGAAAATCTTGAACTTCCGAAAAAAATCCGCCCTGCCCATCGGGCAACAGATCTATTTTTTTATTTGTAAAATATCCGCCAAGTCCGGCAACCTGTACTATTTTTGCTGCCGGTGCATACAGATAAAAAATGACTGCGCCGTCTTCTTTCACTGTAACAGAGGGTCTTCCTGCTCTCTTTTTTTCTATTGGATATCTGTCCAAAGCTCCGTTTCTCTTCCCGTTCATAAAAAAATACCCCCAATCTTATCCTTTTACTCTTTTTTCCACCTCAAGCTGCAACATCTGATAATAAATCTCAGGATTACAGGAATCATATGCTTTCATATATTGCTCCCACGCAGTCTCAAAATCTTCTGCCATGATCACCTGGGGAAGCCATTTGTGTTTCACCGCTTCCATCTGATCCCGGATCTGTCCCGCAGGAGAATTAGACGACAGGGATGTGGTATAACTGTACATGGGATACCATGCCCCGGGAGTCTCATTGTTGCCAATCATATCCACATAATTTGTCACTCCGTAAGCAGAAAAACATTCCTGAATATCTTCCGGTTGATTTTTATAAAATTCCGTTGTCTGATATTCCAGTGAAAACGCATTGATTCCATCGGAAAGCCTTCCTTCTACTCGTGGAAAATAAGAATAAAAACAAAAGTGTTTTCTCTTTTCTTCCGAAGTCATCCAACGCTTCTCCTGCTCCTCTGTCAGATAAAACAATCCGTTTTCATCCACGCAGTAATCATCTCCCTCTTTTCCCCAGAAACGCAGTTTAATAATCTCCGGCTCTAACAGGTCACTGACAAACTGCAAAGCTCCGTCAATGTCATTGCAGGATACCGTAATGGATAAGCCTGTAGAGCTGTCCATCTCTGCGGAGCGTGTTACATGCCATTGGTTGGCAATTCCTTCCTCTCTGGTAATCGGAAGTGGAACATAATCGCAGCCCTGTTCTCTAAGCCCCTGTTCATCATAGGCAATCTGAATCGAATAATAGAACTGCCACCACTGATCCGGCATACCGCAAACTGCCCCTGTGGATAATTTTGCCAGATAGTCCTCATAGGTCTCTGTAAATACTTCTGCACCGAGAATACCTTTATGATATTCCTCATTCAGCTTTTTAAAGTACCATTTGGCAGTATCCGTGGTATTATAATCAATCACCTGTAACGTATCCGGATCTACAATACAGCTTCCGTCATTGGGATAACCATCCAGAAACTGCGGTATATTTTCCAGACAAAAATACCGCCAGCCATCACACAAAATCGTAAACGGAATGTTCGGTGTTCCATCCTCCATTACCGGGTTCGCTGCCACATAGCGCTCGATGAGATCAAAATATTCATCCACAGTATGAATCTCCGGATACCCCGCCCATTTCAGCACTCTGGTCTGAATCCAGAAGGCTTCACCTGAGTGGGTCACCTCCACATCTTCGCCATGGGTCACACCAAACTGTGGGATCCAATAGATATGACCGTCCGGTCTGCGGAATCTCTCCCACTGTTCTTCCGTCAGGTAATTTTTGATATTGGGATAATTTTCCCAGTATTCATCTAAAGGAAGTAATGCCCCTGCCTCATAAAGACTGGTATCTCCGGAAATAAAATCCGGATATTCCCCACTCACAATATAACTGTTCAAGGCACTTTCCTTGGACTGTCCCACCAGCCACAATTCTTCACAATCCGCACCTGTCAGGCGTGCGATTTCTTTTTTCATATCATTATTCTGGTCAATGGCTTCTCCCTCCACAGCAAAAAAAGCTGTGAAATGCTTCACATTGTTCTGCGCCGCTGTCTGTGCATACGCAAAATATAATATTCCGCCCAAAAGTCCAAATACCGCTGCTGCTGCGATAATCCTTTTTTTCAATCGTCTGCCCTCTTACTTCTATATTTATCAGGCTTTCAGCCATACGATCTCCTGCTTATACGGTGGGATCGTCTTCTTATCTCCGCCCTCAGCACACAGCCAAGGTGTCTCTAAGATTTTAGGCACGGCGGTAAACCGCTCGTCATGAACGATCCGGTGCAGGGTCTCATAGCCGATGGTACCCTGTCCGATATTGGCATGGCGGTCCTTGTGGGCTCCTAAGGGATTCAGGCTGTCGTTCACATGGATCACTGCGATCTGATCTAATCCCAGCACACTGTCAAACTTCGCCAGCACACCCTCGTAGTCATTCACCAGATCGTATCCGGCATCGTTCACATGGCAGGTATCGAAACATACCCGCAGTCTGTCTTTTCGATCCACTTTATCATAAATCATCCGCAATTCTTCAAAAGTTCTGCCAACCTCACTGCCCTTGCCCGCCATGGTCTCCAGAGCAATATTGACCTTGCTGTCATCTGCGTCAAGCACCAGATTTAACCCCTTTGCGATCTGCTCCACAGAAGCTTCCACTCCGGCACTCAGGGAAGACCCCGGATGCAGTACCAGTACCTTACTGTGAAAGGCGGCGGCACGTTTTACTTCTTTTGCCAGAAATTCCACGCCGAAATCGAACATTTCCGGCTTCTCCATGTTGCCTAAATTAATAATATAGGGAGCATGAATGACGATTTCACGGATACCTGCTTTTTCGGCATAGGCAAGTCCCTCATCAATTCTCAGCTCTGCGATTTCCTTGCGTCTCGTGTTCTGGGGTGCCCCGGTGTAGACCATCAGCGTATTGGCACCGTAGCTTTCCGCCTCCTTCACAGAGCCTAAAAACATCTCTTTTCCCGACATTCCCACATGGGAACCCAATAATATCTCTGACATAAAAACTGATAACTCCTTCGAAATAGATTTTTCCTTTCAGCTGTCCTGTTAGGTCTTGCATTCTTCCACCATAATTGCTATTACTGCCCCTCCTGCCACTGAAAATATTCTTCCCAAGAACCACATTGGAATTGCCATTATAAAACCGCAACTATTTTAATACCTATTTTTTCACTACATATAACGCAGCTTTCATATCGTCCAGATACAATTCTCGGCTCATACAACACATCCATTCCCATTCCTATCATATCTAAGGTTAATCCGTTTACGTCTTTCCTTTGTCTGACATCAAATACGATATACCACAGTCCATCCTTACCTTCTTCTATAAATATCTTACCTTCCATTATTCTGAAAATTCTCCATTTTCCATTCTACATAGAATGATTCCTATAAGCAACAGTACCGGAAAAATAATTCCTGCCAGGATTCCCATTTTCATGTTATCTCCCAAAGCTCCTGATACCATCCCAACCAATGTAGGACCTCCCGAACAGCCTATATCTCCGCCCAATGCCAACAAAGCAAACATAGCTGTTCCGCCTTTGGGCAAAGCAGCCGATGCCTTGCTGAAAGTTCCCGGCCATGCAATTCCCACTGACAGCCCACAGACGGCGCAGGCAATCAGGCTTAACATAGGCATCGATAATAACGAAATCCCCAAATAAGATAAAATACATAAAAAAGTACTAAAGATCATAAAGTGTTCCAAATTGATACGGTCGCCATATTTACCGTAAAACAATCTTGAGGTTCCCATTAAGATTGCAAATGCCATCGGTCCCGCCAGATCCCCGGCTGCCTTGGAAATACCAAGACCTTTTTCCGCAAAAGCAGACGCCCATTGACTTACTGCCTGTTCACTTGCTCCCGCACATATCATCATGATCAGCAGTATCCAAAATATTTTTAACCGGAATAAATCCTTTAACCCAAGTCCGGCCTCTCCATCCGCAAGCAATGGCTCCATCGGGACTTTTGAAAAAACAAAAGCATTTCCAAGGGGAATTACCGCCCAAATAATAGCTAATATTTTCCAGTTATCTATACCAGCCACATAAAAAAACAATGTTGAAATGAGTACAACTCCTGCATGTCCCCAACAATAAAAAGAATGAAGCAGACTCATTGCTTTCTCCTTATTATCCGATGGACACGCTTCAACAACCGGACTTACCAGAACTTCCAAAAGTCCGCCACCTACTGCATAAATCATTACAGAAGTCAATATCCCTATAAATGGTACCGGTATCATTTCCGGTAAAACTGTAAGAAGGATCAATCCTGCCGCTGCCAGAACATGAGCCATAACCATGGATATGCGATAACCTATTCTATCAACAAACCTGACGGAAAGAAGATCGACCAACAATTGAATTCCAAAATTAAAAGTCACCAGTAATGTAATCTGAGAAATCGGCACATGATAGTTTTTCTGAAAAAACAAGAAAAGTAATGGCACGAAATTGTTAACGATAGCTTGTACAATATACCCCACAAAGCAGGCTGTAATTGTCTTGTTGTATTGATTTTTCATTTTGTTTCCTCCTGTTAGGTGGAATTATATCGCAAATCAAAGATTCAGTCATTGCACAAAATCGCATTTTTATAGTACAATATAACAAACTCTATCGTTTGTGAGGAAATCTACCATGGATTTTTATAAAATAACTACAGATGAAACACTACGCGAAACCGTCCAGCATGGCAGTGATCATTATCCATTTGCATACTATCCTGAAAATATCTGGGAATTTGACTTTCATCGCATTGACTGGCACTGGCATCATGAGTTGGAATTTTTATATGTTGCTGAAGGCTCTGTTCTCTGCCTTGCAGGAACAAGTAAAATAGAACTGCCGAAAGGCTGCGGCATATTTATCAATAGTGGTATCATTCATCGTTTTGAAGTACAAGGCAGTACATTTACACCTAACATTGTTTTTTCGCCGGCTCTGTTAGCCCCCGAAAACAGCCTCATTTATGAAAAGTATATTCTCCCTGTGATAAACTCTTCTGTTCCCTATCAGGTGCTTCGCCCATACAACCGGTGGGAAAATCAGATTCTGCAGCTTTTGACACATATTTTTTCCCTTCAGGAAGCAAAGGAAACTAATGAATTAGGTACCATGCAGCTTTTACTTCAGCTTTGGAACATACTATTTGAAAATAAAGATTGGAACTCCGATCCTGACAGTATTCATTGGTTAAATCACAAACAGGCAGGCTTACAAACTATGATGCAATATATTCATGACCACTATATGGAAGAAATTACGCTGGAAATGATTGCAGCATCGGCATCTATCAGCAAAAGTGGTGCTTTACACATTTTTCAATCCAACATCCACTGTTCTCCGGTAGCATATCTGATTCAATACAGACTGGCGCAGGCTGCCGAACAGCTTTATACTACTCAAAAAAGCGTTTTTTCCATTGCTGAAGAAAACGGCTTTACAAGTTCCGGCTATTTTTGTCGAAAATTCAGACAGCATTATCATATGAGTCCCAATGAATACAGAAAGAAGAAGTTGACTCATTGTATCAGTCATCCAGTATAAACCGCATAACTTTGACCCGTATGCCATGGATCATGGGGAAGCTCTGATCACACAGGGCGCTATGGTATTTTTTGCCCTGGATGATATGGGAAAAGTCATCGCCACCTGTATGGCACTGACCAATAGCAATTCTTACGCTTTTACAACCACCACTTAAAGGCAGGACTCACCTCTGTTGCTACCGGATCAGAAGCAGCCATGCCATTCCATAATAGGTCACTACCGCCACCAGATCGTTTACTGTGGTGATCAGGGGACCGGATGCCACTGCGGGGTCTACCTTGATCTTATGGAAAAACATGGGGATCACCGTACCAACAGCGCTGGAGATTGCCATTGCCACTAAGAGGGAGACTCCCACGCAGCCGGAGATGCCGAAGGCTCCCATCCAGGTATATCCTTTGAACAGATGCACATAGACACCTAGACAAAGTAATGCCATAATGCCCAGCAGTGCTCCGTTTAAGGAACCGGTCTTAACTTCCTTTACTACCAGTTGAAACTTCTGTTTTCCCGTCAGATTTTCATCCATCAACACACGGATCGTCACTGCCAGGGACTGGGTTCCCACATTTCCCGCCATATCCAGTACCAGTGACTGGAAGCAGATCACGACAGGCAATACCGCCACCACATTTTCGAATAAACCTACCACCGACGACACTCCCATGCCCAAGAACAACAGGATGATCAGCCAGGGCAGTCGCTTTTTCATGCTTTGAAGTGTGGGCTCCTTCAGATCCTCTTCTGCGGTCAGACCTGCTAACTTTGCATAGTCCTCGCCCATCTCATTGTCTACCATTTCGATCAGGTCTTCGGATGTGATGACACCGAGGATTTTCTTATCTTCTGACAATACGGGAATCGAGTCCTCCGCATAATCCAGGATCCTGTCCATACAATCATCGATCTTCTCATGATCGGTCACATAAGGATAAGATTTCAACACCAGATCTTCCAGATGCGCATTTTCCCTCGCCCGGATCAGATTCTTCAGATCGATGGCTCCGGCGAAAACACCCTTTTCATCTACCACATAGATGGTCATGATATTGTCGTTTTCTCCGGCCTGCTTTACCAACTCGCTCATAGCCTGCCTGATGGTCAGATTCTCCGGGATACAGATGTAGTTCGTCGTCATGCAGCTGCCGATCTCTTCTTCATCATAGGACAGCAGCATCTTCACATCTTTTTTCGCATCCTCGTCCAGCATCCGGACGATCTGTTCTTTCTCTTCCGGATCCAGATTTTCCAACAAATCGACGGCGTCATCGGAATCCATCTCGGAGATCACTCTCGCAGCACTCTCCACAGACAGTTCCCGGATATACTTACGGGGTTCCTCAATGTATTTGAAGATCTCTGCGACCTTCTGCGCTCCCAGCAGATGATACAACCGCTTCCGTTCTTCCTCTGTCATCCCCGCCATCATATCGGCAATATCGTTTTTATGATAATTCAATAAAAAATCCAGGATCTCCTCATCCGTTTTCTCGCTGCGGAATAATTCTGCCAGTTCGGAATATTTCTTGTTCATAGTCTAAGTCTCCTTTCTCGTTCTCATCTTTTAAATGCAACGTAAGGGGCAAAACAAAAGAAGCATCACACGATGCTTCCTCTGCATAAATCTCTATGCACAACAAATCAAAATACGGCCGTCACTTTCCACAGACAGCTGTACCCTGCTCGCAGGAAAAAGCACCGTGTTTTCTACTTCGCCCATAACCATCGCAACTGTCCATGAAATTCACCTCCAACTTTTTTCCGTGGTTATCGTAGCACTGTGCTTTTTATTTTGCAAGCTGTTTTTCTTATTTTCCCAATTCCTGATATCTTCTTGACGGTCGATAGATCATCAGGGCAATAATAATTACCTCTCCCTCCCGAATACATTCGGTTATCGCCTGTTCCAACGCCGGATCCTGTGTCGGATTCTCAAGGATCGAAAAGATCCACCGGAAAATCGTATCCTTGTATTTTCTGTTGGCCGTCAGTAATTCGTAACTGCGTTTTGTCATAGTGTCCTCCTGTTCTCATAGCACCTGAAACCAAGAAGAAACACATATGTGGATCAGCTCCCGCTGCCGGAATCGTTAGAATATATGCTTTGAGTTTATAGTACTAACATCCGCATTTTTTGCAAATTTTTTATTCCCGATCCCATAATTGACATATCATAAAAATTTTTCGTCGATCACTCTCCCCCATGCACTCTGATTCCCTGGTGCGCATTGTCCATAGCAAGCAGCTGATCTGCACATTTTCTGTATGCTTCCTCCATTCCAAGCCCTTTATAGCCGAGGCTCATCATAAACAGACAGTGCTTTCGGTTTCTCTCATTTAGATTTTCTTCAAAAATCAAAAGCTCCGGGAGCGATACCGCAAAATAATCTGTCTTCACATCATCATTGATATGTTTTTTGCCGTAATCGATCAGCTTGTTAAATCTTAGATCTGACTGCTTTTTATCACCAAGCTTTTGAAGTGCGAGTCCCTGATAATAGATCATCTCAGGCGGCTGATCGTTATAATACATCATTCCGACAGGCTCGCTAAGCCCCTTTCCGGCTCTCACAAGGCACTCTTTTGCATACTCCTTCTCCCCCAGCTTATCACATACCACTCCGAGCAGATAATACAAATTGTTCTCCTGTGCGCTCTCAAGCTTTCCTTCCCCGAGATTGTGCGGATAGTCACCTGTCGCCTGCGTAAGAAGTTCTTTTGCCTCCTCATATTTTCCATCGGCAAGAGCCTTCCTTGCAAGCAGGTAAAGTGATGTCAGATACTGTGCAGCGACCTTGCCTTCGCCGCCCTCCCACTGATGAAAATGCCTTGTGTTTATCAGTGCAAGTGCTTCTCTGTTTCTGCCGACAGTGTTCAATACCGTCACATATGCAAGGTACATATCGTCTCTGTCATACACAAGCTCCCTGTGTTTTTCCATATCCGCCAGACACTCTTCCACTGGGAAATTCATCCTGCGTCTCAGCTGGTCAAGTTCCATATAGACTCTTGCATCGCTTTCATCAAGCGCAAATGCCTTAACAAGCTCCGAATAAGCCTTCTGCGGCTCGTGGTCCACATTGTAATATGCCAGTGCAAGATTTCTGTGAACTGTGGGAAACTCAGGACACTTCTCTCTCGCAGCCTCATAATCGGCAATCGCTTCCCCATAGACTCTCTTGTCATATAAAAGACAGCCAAGATAAAAACGTGCCATACCGAGGTCAAATTTTTCTGCAAGGGCAGACAGGACGATGTAATCTTCCATTCTGTGTGGGAAACAGCCATCTGCCACAGCATTCTCTGCAAGAATACAATACTTTTGTGCACTCTCCGTATCCTCAAGCATCCTATACCCATAAGCAATATAATAAAATACCAGCGGATATATTTCTTTCTGTACTTCCACCCAGGACAGGGCAAAATCGATTCCCTGCTTGTAAAGTCCTGCCTCGTACTTATCGTTTACAAGTTCAATCAGCGTATTGTGATTTATTTTTTCCGGCTTTCTGTCATACAGAGGATCAATGTCCATGCTCTCAATCCGCAGTTTATCCGCCTGCTCATTTTTTCCAAGAAGCCTTAAAATATTCTCCTTCAGAGCTCTTGCCTTCATACAGTGATATTGCCGGAAAATCGACTCATCAATATGTACAAGAGCAGTTTTATAATCTCCTCTTTTTACATCAATACAGGCAAGCTCATAAAAACCGGGAGCCTGAAAGCTTCCGCCCCAGATTGCCTTATAAAATGCATCGTACGCCGCATCTGTCTTTCCCTGATATTTGAGAGAAAGACCAAGATTATAATACGGCTCAAGGTCATAGGGATTGGGATTTGAGCGGATTGACTTATCCACTGCTGCCTGAAAATATTTCTGTGCCCCGGCAAAATCACATTTTCTAAACAGGCAAAGACCATAGGCATTGTTCAGCCTGATATCCGACGGGTCTCTCCTTAATCCTTCCAGATAATAATCCTCCGCATGGTATGTCGCATGACGGTACTGTTCGATATGTCTTCCGTATAAAAATAAATCCTCCGTTGTCTTACAATCCCCGGGAAGCGGTGCCGCTTTGGCAGGCTCCGGGATCGGTATCTCCTGCTTCTTTGTGAATGTGTACGCCACAAGCTCTTTTCCGTCCGCTGCGCTTACGCTGACCTTCGTTCCGGTTATGTTTAACAATGTTTGCAAAGATACCTGTGTTTCATAAGTATGTACGGGAGAGAGATTCACCCGCTCTTCAAACAGCGTTTCTCCCTTCTGTTCCACCTTCACTACCGCACCGGTCTGCTCTGCTGTTGTGTATGCTAAAACAGCCAGCTTCTTTTGCGCTTCGTCATAAGTTGCATTGATTGCCGCATCGATCGTAGCATTTTTGACATAACCGATATTTTTATAGGGCATGAAATACTGTTTGAAATTCTTCATCTCCTGGGGAAGCATCCATGTAAAATCAGGCTGGTTGTCCGTATAACATCCTGTCATAAGCTCGATATACGGACCATCCTCATCGGTAAGCGCTCTGTCCCATGCTTTTCCAAACTCTCCGCAGCCCCAGGTCCACTGCTTCTTTCCCGGTGCAATATGATGGTCAGCCACATGTAAAAGTCCGGCATGTTTTCCATAATCATATTCACCGATAAAATTGTAATCCGACTTGTACGCCATATAGGAAGTAGGCACCGGAATATTCTTATACTGCGCAATATTGACATGGTCGTACTTGTGCTTGTAATAGGTCCCTTCTGCATAAGGAAAGCTGATGACATCTCTCTTTCCGTGGTCGTATACCGCATTCACATCCTCGGGAAATACCGAAATGGTGTCATCATTTACCGATACCGCAGGATTTGCCCACCATAAAAACGTCTGCGGAACATTCGTCCTGTTATAAAGCTTTGCCGACAACTCAATATAAGCTTTATCCGGATACAATGTCACACCAAGCACGCCCTCTGTCCGAAACATGTTCTCAATCTCACCCATCCAGACAGTCGCACTACCATCCTCATTCTCTTTATAGGTATATTCCACCGGATCAAAAGTGCTCGGTCTGTGATGCTGCGGCCAGTTAAACTCAATTCCTCCGGAGATCCACGGTCCTGCAAGTCCTACAAGCGCAGGCTTGATCACATGGTTGTAATAGATAAAATCATATCCGTTGGTCTTATCATAGGCCCTCTGTATTCTTCCGCCAAGTTCCGGCAGCATCATCACTTTGATATAATCGTTCTCCAGGTAGAGTGCTGTGTACTCTTTGTCCGTCCTGATATCACTTATTTTCTCAATGACTGTATGCGGGTAGATTCTTCCTGAGCTTCCCTGATATACTCTCTTTTCAAGGAACATTGGATTCTTGTCAGGCTTTCCTGCCTCATAAGTAGGGATGACCACCTTATCCTCCCATACATGGACTCTGTTCATATGTGCACCTCCATATCATCTTTAGCACCATCATACCATTTCCCTGTGCGATTGACATTGCTGTGATTTGCTGTTATATTTATAAAAATTGCTCTTTTTATAGCGTAAAAGTACGCTTATGTTCACTACGCTATTTTTTCGATTGCTACAGGGAGATTTTATGAAAACAACGGAAGCGCTAATAAAGCCTGTATCTGAATATTTTATCTACACACCGACCCAGGATGCCTTTTTCTCCTACCTTTATCCGGTGTGTATCGGACATTTTGTATACTGTCCGGGCTATGTGCTTAACAGAAACAGCTATGACAGTATTCTTATCATGCATGTGACATCAGGGAAATGCACCGTGCATGCCAGAGGCATTGACACACAGGTGTCAGTTGGCAGCACGGTTTTGATAAATTGCTATGAGCCTCACGGGTATGAAAGCAACTGCGGATGGGAGGCCGACTGGATTCACATTGATGGTACCGCCGCCCTGAATTATTATGGCTATCTTAGTAAAAAATACGATTCCTGCACGCCCGTTCTCAACAAAGCGCCGTCAGGACTTGCTTCACTGATCGCTGATTTTTCGAGCGGAACGATTCCTGCTGAGGCCGTCATGTCAATGATACTTACAGGAATGCTCGCAGATTTTGCCACTGCAGAAGATAGCACTGACAGACAAAACGAAGAGAATGCCATGGCGAATCAGGCAGGCTGTGACAATGATGTCATAGCCCTTGTGACAGGTTATATCAACTCACATTTTACCGAGGAGCTTTCCACTTACGAACTTGCTTCTTACGCCGGACTGAGCCGTTATTATTTTATACGGCTGTTTAAAAAGCGCACCGGCTGCACTCCGCATGAATATCTTATAAACACACGCCTGAATCATGCAAAATATCTGCTTAAAAACACCGGTCTTACCATAAAAGAAATCTGCTTTGCCAGCGGTTTTGCCGACGAAAGCAGATTCTGTACGTGTTTCCGTAATTGTATCGGTGCCAGACCATCCGAATACCGGATGAAATGATACCAGCCTTTATTTTCCCAGCCGGGGGACAATTTGTTTCTTTGCTGCTATTTCTCCCTGCTTCATAAGCCAGGCCACAGCCAGTGTGATTCCCACCTGCACGACATAAAACAGGAAAAACTGAGAAATATACTGCAGGCACAGCTTCCGGGTATAGTAAAATATGGAAATGTGGATCAACCACATATAGGTAGCATATTTTCCTACAAAAAAGCTGCCTTGCGCCAGTATCTTCACCTGCTCCATTACTAACAATACTCCTGTGACAAAGACCGGAACGATCACAAAATCATATCTTGCAAAAGAAGCCTCCGGTGTGATTTGTATCCGCAATACCACCATGGCTGCGATCAGCCCCAGACCGATGATGATCTTCAGGATGCCCGGCAAATTTTCTATCCTGATACTTTCATAAACAGAAAATCTCGAAAACAGATAGCCCATGAGAAAGATTGCCAGAAAGCTGGGGCGCAGACCGTGGATCAGCGCATTGAACATTTCCGGATCCTTTCCCCACATGACGAATCCGATTGCTGCCGTTCCCGCCAAAAGTACTCCGTAAAAAATGCATTTTTTCCGTCGTTCCTTTTTTTCAAAGGGGTCCAACAGCAAATGCAGCAGCGGCGCCAACAGCATCATCAGTACGTATTGCTGCATGTACCACCACGTTCCGTTATAAGTCACCTTTATTGCAAAAAAGTTTTCCCAGAACTCTGCCGGATAAAACATCTCTTTCCTGATGATGAAATCAATTCCCTTGAAGATAAGAAGCACATACCAGTATTTTCCGAACACCCGCAGCATGCGCCCAAATGTTTTCCGGTAATTTTCCCGCAGAGTTGTGAAAAACTGCTCTCTTTTCAAAGCGGAAAATCCATAAAACACTCCATATCCGCTGACAAAAGCAAACATCCCGACACAGATTTTTCCAAACCATGCCGTCTGTTTTACCAGTTCTATATTGCCATAGGAAATCGCCAGTTCTGACGGATCTAAGAAAAAATGATGATACATCATCAGAAGAACCGCAATTCCCTGTATCATGACCGATTGTTTTTTGGTTATCATCGGTGCGTTATACTCCTCTCAGTTCATACATTTCCTGACAGATTTTCTTCCCTGCTTCTGTCCGGAAAATGTTTCGATAAGCATTTTGTATCGCTTCTTCGGATAGTCCATCCTCATACATGTTCACCAGAAAATCCGCTTCCACCAGAATCTGGTAATCGATTCCGTCGATATTCTGGTACGTATGATGATGGGCGATCAGGTACTGTACTCTCTCGGAAACCGCTTCCGAAAAACCTAGCTCTGCCAGTAGCTTTTGTGCAATGGCAGGTCCCTCTTTCTCCTGCAGTTTTCCGTTGCTGTTCCCATATTTTTCCTCACACAGATGGATTCCGATATCGTGGGTCAATGCTGCTGTTTCCAAAATAAACAAAGTCGCCGCGTCCACGTTTTCCATCTCCGCGATCAGCTTCGCATAGCTGTGCACTTTGCAAAAATGCTGGATGCGCTTTGCATCTCCGTGATATAGTTCAATCATTGCCATATGTAATTTATTGATCATTATTATGGTTTCCTCCATTTTTCCTTCATACCGACTGCCGTCTTCCATTCCTGTCATGTTTTCATTTTATCCGGCATCTCACTGTAGATAGTGTTTTTGCGAAATCCTCTTGAAAATCTGCTACTGAATGGTGGATACAATACCTTCTTCTGTCAATGTCTGCAGGCATTCCTGTGCATCCTCGTCATGCATCATCTGCCACACCTGTTCCATCCCCGGGGCCAATGGTTTCTTCAGAAATTCTTCTCCGGGGATCCAGTAGACCTTTCCCTCTTCGGAAGAGATCAGTTCTCCCTCATACTCGGTTGTTTTATACAAAAAACCTACATTCCGTATGTCCCCCGTCCTCCAGTGGTAGATACCTGTCAGTTTTGGATTCCGGATCGTAAGTCCGGTCTCTTCCCAAATCTCCCGAATCACCGATTCCTTGAAGGTCTCGCCCAGTTCCACATGCCCACCGGGAAACGTTGTTCCGGAATACCCTTTTCCCACTTTATCCAGTGCCAGCACGTTTCCTTCTTTATCATAGACCATACACATATTCATAAAGATTACTTTTTCAATTTCTGCCATATACTTAACCTTCTTGTTTTTGCTTCCATAAGTATACCATAGCAAGCTACAGATTCAAATAGCAGGATTGATAACTTGAGAGTTACGAGCCATGCATAGCCAAAAACAAAAACAGCGATCTGGGAGCTTGCTCACAAGTCGCTGTTTTTGTTTTTGGCTATATACGGCGACAGCCGTCAATGAAATAAATGTGGAGCGCCCTTTGCGACACATTTATGAATTGAGTGCATGGCTCGTAAGGTGGGGATGGCTGCCCAACGCCGGACGAACTCCCGGAGCAGCAGACCCTCATGCAGGTATCGGTCTCCGAATGTGAATTTTCTAAAGCAGTGGATAAAGTGTTTCTAATTCGGACGGGCACGGCTCAGCCGCCTGTCGCAAACATCGTGTTTGCTCCGCCCTGATTACTCACCACTGCTTAAGAAAATATCAACACTCTCCGACAGACACATGCCTGAGGGCCTTCTGCCACTCCGGGAGTTCTGTTTGCTGATTCCACTAAAAATATCAAAGTAAAATAATATAGTGGATTTTTCGCCTTAAAAAGGAATTATTTCCACTATTTTTATCGAAAACAACTCATTTTTAAGAAAAGGCTCATATTTTCCCATTAAAAAGTTCTCTTTTCCACCAAATCCATCCTTTTTCATGCTATTTTCAGGAAACCAGTAGCCCACGTTGGGAGGTAAGGACAGCAGACTCTAAGTAGACGTCGGTACTTAGCGAGGGTATTGTCCTCACTTACGTACCGTTACGCTCTACTTTCGAAGCGAAAGCGGGTCTGATGGCCTTACCCCAATGCGGGCTACGGGGCTTTTTGATTAACTAACTTGAAAGTTACACAAGCAATGAGCCGCAGGCATTCTACGTTTTTTATAATATCTGTACATCATAGGTATTTCTGCTTCTCTATTGCTTTGGTGCAAATCGCATCAAAATGGCAAAAACAGTACAAAAAACCTCTAAATCAAGCATTTTTTGTACTGATTTTATTATTTTTCCCATTTTAGCGAAAATAAGCTCTTATAAAAGGTCAAAATCTACTGTTTTTGTATTTTTTTAGCGAAAAATGGCGTTTTTAATACAAACAGAACTCCCGGAGCAGCAGACGACCCTCATGCAGGTGTCTGTCGGAAAGTGTTGAGATTTTCTTAATTCACATTTATTGGCAATTCTCCGCAATGAGCCTCACTATTTATCACACTAATTCAGAACCCCAAAATTGAATTATGGAAAATTTTGTAACAGGTTGACATAGCATTGATGTGCGGGTATAATCAAGAAGGTGATGTAACAATTTTGTAACAGATTCGTAAAAGGAATTTAACTGAAAGTTATGATAAAGAATAATAAAAGCAGACAAATTAAAATTGCAGCAACAGGTTTAGCAGTATGCATGCTGGCAATGCCGGTCTCTGTATCCGCAGCGGAGAGCAATGTGCTGATGGCATCCGGTGGCGTGGCCTCTGTCCTGGAGACGGAGCGCTCCTTAGAGGAGTATATCCAGATTGCCCAGGATGCGCAGGGAGCTTCCTGGGGCTATACCAATATTGGCGTGGCCAATGTGGAATCCGGCAATCTGAATGTCAGAGCCGTGCCCACTACCGATGGAAAACTGGTAGGTAAGCTTCCTAAGGACGCAGCATGCGAAGTCATTGAGACGACAGACGGCTGGTCACACATTAAATCCGGCGAAGTAGAGGGCTATGTCAGCAAGGATTTCCTGCTGACAGGACCGGAAGCCAAGATCCGTGCCACAGAGTTGGTGCATACCGTAGCCATCGCCAATACCGATGGACTGAATGTACGCCAGGAGCCCAATACCGGCAGTGAAATCGTGACCCAGGTGGGACAGGGCGAAGAGATGGAATATGTAGAGACCGGTTCTGAAGGCTGGGTGAAAATTTCCATCGACGGTGAGGATGCTTATGTATCCCAGGACTATGTCACTGTGGAAGAAAAACTGGACACAGCCATTACCATGACCGAGCTTCTCTATGGACAGGGTGTATCGGATGTCCGTGTAGATCTGGTAGAATATGCAAAACAGTTTCTGGGCAATCCTTATGTATGGGGTGGTACCAGCCTGAACAAGGGAGCGGATTGCTCCGGTTTCGTCCTCAGCGTATTTAAGAAATACGGCATTACCTTGAGCCATTCCTCCCGGGCACAGGCCAATGAAGGAACTAAGATCAGTGCTTCCGAATTGAAACCCGGCGATCTGGTATTCTACGGAAACGGCAAGGGCACCATCAATCATGTAGCCATCTATATCGGCGGCGGACAGGTCATTCATGCCAGCAGCCCGAAGACCGGTATCAAGATCAGTAACTACAAATATCGTACCCCTGTAAAATGTGTCCGTGTGATCCGTGACTGATTTTGACAGGATAAAGGAATGAGAAAATGAGAAGGCATTGCATCCACGATGGTGGAGCAATGCCTTTTTGCAGGTGGTGCGCCCGGCGGTGTACGTTTCCCTTTTACAATTGCGTTTACCGGGGAAGTATGATACTATTTTTTCATATAAGAGGTATCCCTGACAGGATAAAAAGGGATTCATACAGAGACGGAAATCAGGTGAAGAACATGCGGAAAGTAGCTTTGATCACTGATGGCTGGAGACGGTTGTTTACTTACGCCTGGCCGGCAGGTATATTACAGAGAATAAAAGAAACAGGTGAAGATGTAAACCTGTACATTTTTAACAGTACCGGCAACTGGAGCAGAGATGCCGGGTACAACAGAGCGGAATATAATATTTTTAATCTGCCGGATCTGTCGCAATTCGATGGGATCATTCTGGAACTGAATAATATCAGTTCACCGGCGGTCCTGGCGGAAGTGATTCATAAGGCGAAACAGACAGGTCTTCCCGTAGTGTCCATCGCAAATGAACTGGAAGATTTTTATTATGTCGGGATTGATAACTACTCTGCCATGAAACAGGTGATAGCGCATCTGTATGAAGTGCATGACTGCAGGAAATTCTGGCTGTTGGTAGGAGCACAGAGTAATTATGAAAGCAGCTGCCGTCTGCAGGGAATGCTGGACTACGCTAAAGAGCACAAGATAAAAATAGACAAGGATGACATCTGGTACGGTACCTTTGATTACAAGAGCGGCCTGGAGGGTTATAGACATTTGTGGGATATCCATAAGGAACTGCCCGATGCGGTGATCTGTATCAATGATAATGTGGCTGTGGCGGTATGCGAGGCAGCAGCACAGATGGGCTTCCATGCACCGACAGATTTCAGGGTTACGGGTTTTGACAATTTTGATAAAGCCGGTTTTTACACACCCAGTATCACTACAGTGGGACATATCCGGGAGGAAGCTGCTTATCAGGGAATGGATATCCTGCTGAAAATATGGGCGGGAGAGACGGTTCCTAAATATAATTTTACGAATACAGAAATGCTGTGGCAGGAGAGCTGCGGCTGTGGCCGGGGAAGCAGCAGAGACGCCAGGGCACATCTGAAGGATCAGATCATGTACAGCGTGGACAGCGAAGAATTTGATGAAGAAGTTTTGTCCATGGAGGCGGAAATGATGCAGTGCAATACCGTGGAAGAAATGATGTACTGCATTCCCCAGTGTATTCCTTCCCTGAAATGTGACGCCATGTATCTGGTGCTGGATGATCATCTCAACGCCTATAAAAAGGAGGCGGAGAAGAGCATTCATCTGGATATGACTCCTTCGGACGAGGGATTTTTCCTGCATGGTTATCCCAGACAAATGCAGATGACCTTTGCTTATGAGAGAGACCAGAGACTGGATCTGGACAGACAGGAAGTGGATGGAATCTTCCCTACCTTCGACTATCCGAAGCCGGGACAGGACTTTTTGTTCCTGCCACTGCATTTCGGAGAGCGTACCGTAGGCTATGTGGTCATCCGCAATGCGTTGTATCTGATGGAAAAACAATACCTGTTCCAGATCATGAATGCTTTGACCCGTTCCATGGAGAACCTGCATAAAAAAGAGATGCTGGCCTATATGAACAGCAAGCTTTCCTCCCTGTATATCATGGATACACTGACCGGCATGTATAACCGTATGGGATATCAGCAGCTGGGAGAAGAGTCTTTCCGTGTCTGCAAAATGAACAACCGCAGACAGCTGATCCTGTTCGTGGATCTGGACCGGCTGAAATATATTAATGACACTTTTGGACATGAGTACGGGGATATGGCAATCTGTGCTGCAGCCAGAGCATTGATGCAGTGCAGCAGCCGGGATGCCGTACCGGCCAGGACCGGTGGTGATGAATTTGTGCTGATCCAGACTTACCAGTCCGATGAAGCTTCCCGGGAGTTGGTGCTGCGCATCCGCAGAACCCTGGAGGCGGAGGGAAAAGCCCAGAAGCTTCCATTTCCTTTATCCATGAGTATCGGAACCGTAGTAACAGATCCGGAATCCGACCAGACCTTTGCCGATTACATCAAAGTAGCGGACAGCCGGATGTACGAGGAAAAGGTACAGAAACGGGTCACAAGAAAATAGTTCTGAAGGATCAGGCAGCGGCCAGGAATAAAAAATAAAAAAAGTATAAAAATGATATAAAATCCAAGAAGTTTATGTGGAATATGCACAAACTGAAAAAATACCGGGAAAAAAGTCCTGACATTTTTTGAAAAAAAGTTCACGGAATATTGTAATTCGGAACAAGAAGTGCTATTCTCTGAATAGGCAGAAAAAGCCTAAAAAAACGAATGAGGAGGAATCCCGGAATGAACAACAAAAAACTGAGCTTATTCGGAAAAAAGCTCGCAAAGACTGTATCCACAGTGCTGGTTCTGGCAATGCTGGTAGGAACTACCGTATCTGCAAAGACCACTACTCCCAAGGATGTATTCGATGCAAATTACTATTCCCAGACTTACAGTGATCTGAACGCTGCTTTTGGTAAAGATGCCAAGGCACTGTACAATCATTATGTAAAGTTTGGACAGAAAGAGCAGCGCGTATTTACCGAGCTGATCGATCTGAAGAAGTACAGAGAGGCATATGCTGATCTGAACGCTGCTTTCGGTGATAACTGGAACGCATACTTAAATCACTATGTAACCTTTGGCATCAAGGAAGGCAGAAATTCTTTCGGTACTTTTGATGCAAGAGCATACGCAGACAGATATCCTGATCTGAAGAAGGCATTTGGCTATGATGTCATGGCTCTCTACAGACACTGGCTGGCATTTGGCAGCAAGGAAGGCAGAAACTGCCATGCTGATGTTGTAGCAGCTTCTTCTAATGATTCTGATGACAATAATTGTTCCAATGACAACAACGGTTCTAACAGTGGAATCAGTGGTGGCGCAAGCACTGCAGAAGTTGTTGCCAGAGGTACCCTGGTTGATCCTGAGACCGGTAACGTTATTCCCAATGCTGTTGTAAGATTTACCAGAACCGGTGATCTGTATGAGGCACTTGCTTCTGTCAGCGGTAATGATGTCAGCGGCAACGATGTCAGCGGTAATAACGCAGGCAGCAGCACTGTGACTAGAGGTGACGGTTGGTATGAGGTAACGACGGACGGAAATGGTAACTATGTGATCGCTGGCCTGCCTGCCGGCAGATATGATGTAGCTGTCAGCGCTCCCGGTTACATGACACTGACCATGACCAATTTCGCAGTAGGTTCCGGTTCCGGTTCCTTTACAATGCCGACCTTCAATCTGCTGAGCGCTAATTGCAGTGGACAGAACGATGTTGCAGGTATTGCCAGAGATGCTGTAACAGGCCAGCCTTTGGCAAATGTAGTTGTGAATATCAGAGAAAACTGGAACAACAAAGAGGGTAACCCTATCAATTCCGTAACTACGGATGCAAATGGTCACTATAGTGTAGCTCTGGAGAGAGGTTACTACACCATCGAGTTTGCCCGTGAAGGTTATGCATCTGTATTTGTGAATGTATTCAGCTCCAATGCATCCCGTTCCTTTGACGGAACTCTGAATCCTACCGCAACCGCTGTAGACGACAATCAGTTCCGTGTAGTTCTTACCTGGGGTGAGACACCCAGAGACCTGGATTCCCATCTGGTAGGACCTACCGTAGCAGGAGACAGCGCTGATTACTTCCATGTATATTTTTCCAACAAGATTTACTATGGTCTTGAGAACGAAATTAATGCTTCCCTGGATGTAGATGATACTTCTTCTTATGGTCCTGAGACCGTAACCGTATTCAATGTGCGGAGTGACAAGCCCTACTATTATTCTGTACACGATTTTACCAATCGTGTTAATACTGATTCTACCGAGATGTCCTTCTCCGGTGCAAACATAAAGGTATATCAGGGCGCAAACCTGATCAAGGAGTACAACGTACCCTCTAATCAGGCCGGTAACGTATGGAATGTATTCTATGTAAAGAATAATCAGATCCATGATCAGAACGTCATTTCTTCTGATTACAATGCTATGTTTGGTGATTATAGCGGTGTGGAATATTAATCTTTGTCCTTAACGAAGAGGCAAAGGCGGCAGGTATCTGTATCTGCCGCCTTTGTTATACAAAGTAGTATAATACTGGAAAAGTCCGGCAGGATTCTTTTGAAAATAAAAGAGGATGATTATGAAAAAGATTTGGAAGAAGATATGTAATGTCTGCCTGATGACGGGAGTCGTGCTGACGCTGTCCGCCTGTGGCAGCAAGCAAGAGCAGCAGGAGACAACAACTGTTGTAGAAGAAAGCGTACAGCAGACTGAGGTACAGGAAGAAAGCACAGAGACAGATGACACCGGGCTTCCGGGTGCAGTGTACAGCCTGGTAAATCTGTATGCAGAAAATGGTGGCAAGGAAGTCAGTGGCTCAGGGTTTCTGGCAAAGGAAGAGAATGGCAAGCTTTATATTTGTACCAATAGACATGTCATTGAGTCAGCGGACACCTGGACTGTGACATTTGCTGACGGTACGCAGGCAATCGGAAGAAAAGAAGGCTGCAGTGATGTCTTTGATGTAGGAGTAGTATCGGTCCACAGTGAGGATGTGGATGCGGAAACAGCCAGAAAGCTGGCTCCCGTCAATGTCGATATTGAGAGCTGGCTCGCTATGAGTGACGGAGAGAAAGCATGCGGAAACATTAAGGTTTATCGCATGAGCAGAGAAGGTTATACCGGAACCTGTGTCGAGGGTACGGTGGCAGGTCTTATGGAAGAGTTTGCCTATGGCAACGGTCTGAACCATACCAAGATGAATATTATCCTGGAAAGTGGAGATTCCGGTTCTGCGGTTTTTGACGAGGACGGCAATCTGCTCGCCATGGTCGTAGGTGAGGTCTATGAGACAGAGGGCAGTCCGTCGAGATGGGGCGTGCCTCTGGCATCTTTACTGACCAGCTATCAGGAAGTGACCGGAAAAGAGTGGGTTCCCTTATTTTAAGTATTTACAATCGGAAAAAATTATGCTATATTGAAGCAGTATGATCAGCCGATGCTCAGATTACGGACACTCCGACCTTAGTCTTAGTATCAGGCGTTTAAAAAACAGGAGGAAAAAGAAATGATTTCTAAGGAAAAGAAAACAGCCATCATGAACGAGTACGCAAGAACCCCCGGTGACACAGGTTCACCTGAGGTACAGGTAGCAGTCCTGACCGCAAGAATCCAGGAGCTTACCGAGCATCTGAAGGAGAACCCTAAGGATCATCATTCTCGTCGTGGTATGCTGAAGATGGTAGGTCAGAGACGTGGTCTTCTGGAGTACCTGAAGAAGAAGGATATCGAGAGATATCGTGCATTAATCGAGAAGCTTGGCTTAAGAAAATAATGCTGACTGGTGAGCGGGGTCTGCCGATTACATCGGCGCTCCGCTTTCTCTGTTTACGTGGGTTGGGGTAGAACTGACAAGCCCACGGTTTTTCATTGTCTGGTGGCAGACTGGCTGTCCCAGAGCTTTTGGTAACATGCGGTATGGAAGTGAGCCCCGAGACCGCTGAAAAGGTTATGTTGAGGAAGAAATACAACATGAATTTTTCAGTAGTTTCGGTAATCCTCCGTACCGTAGAAATAAATCATTTATATCGTAGAGTGAAAAAGACTAAGATCACGTACGATGGATAGGAGGAATATATGTATCAAAGTTACAAGATGGATCTTGCTGGCAGACCTCTGGTGGTTGATATCAACCGTGTAGGTAAGCAGGCAAACGGATGTGCATTCATGCACTATGGTGATACCACTGTTCTCTGTACCGCAACCGCTTCCGAGAAGCCCAGAGACGGTATCGATTTCTTCCCTCTGAGTGTAGAGTATGAAGAGAAAATGTACGCTGTGGGTAAGATCCCCGGCGGTTTCAACAAAAGAGAAGGTAAGGCAAGCGAGAACGCTATCCTGACCAGCCGTGTCATCGACAGACCTATGCGTCCCCTGTTCCCCAAGGATTACCGTAATGATGTGACCCTGAATAACATGGTAATGAGCGTAGATCCTGAGTGCCGTCCGGAGCTGGTAGCCATGATCGGTGCTGCTATCGCTACCTGCATTTCCGATATCCCTTTTGATGGCCCCTGCGCTATGACTCAGGTAGGCATGATCGATGGCGAGTTCATCATCAACCCCAGCCAGGAGCAGTGGAAGAAAGGTGATCTGAACCTGACCGTTGCTTCTACCAGAGAAAAAGTGATCATGATCGAGGCGGGAGCTAACGAGATTCCCGAAGCTACCATGATCGAAGCAATCTACAAGGCACATGAAGTGAACCAGACCATCATTGCTTTCATCGACAAGATCGTAGCAGAAGCAGGCAAGAAGAAGCACGAGTACACCAGCTGTGCAGTGCCCGCTGAAATGTTCGAGGCTATGAAGGAGATCGTATCTCCCGCTGAGATGGAAGAAGCTGTATTCACCGATGACAAGCAGACCCGTGAGGAGAATATCCGCGTGATCACCGACAAGCTGACCGAGGCTTTCGCTGAGAACGAAGAGTGGCTGGCTATCCTGGGCGAAGCAGTATATCAGTATGAGAAAAAGACCGTTCGCAAGATGATCCTGAAGGATCACAAGCGTCCCGACGGACGTGCGATCACCCAGATCCGTCCGCTGGCAGCAGAGGTGGATATCATCCCCCGTGTACATGGTTCCGCTATGTTCACCCGTGGACAGACCCAGATCTGTAACGTATGCACGCTGGCACCTCTGTCCGAGCAGCAGAAGATTGATGGTCTGGATGAGAACGAAGTAAGCAAGAGATATATGCATCATTATAACTTCCCTTCCTATTCCGTAGGTGAGACCAAGCCTTCCCGCGGACCCGGAAGACGTGAGATCGGTCATGGCGCTCTGGCTGAGAGAGCCCTGATTCCCGTACTGCCCAGTGAGGACGAGTTCCCTTATGCAATCCGTACTGTATCTGAGACCTTTGAATCCAACGGATCCACTTCCATGGCATCCACCTGTGCTTCCTGCATGTCCCTGATGGCAGCAGGCGTACCGATCAAGAAGATGGTAGCAGGTATTTCCTGTGGTCTGGTAACCGGTGAGACCGACGATGATTTCGTTCTGCTGACCGATATCCAGGGACTGGAAGACTTCTTCGGAGATATGGACTTTAAGGTAACCGGTACTACCGAGGGTATTACCGCAATCCAGATGGATATTAAGATCCACGGTCTGACCAGACCTATCGTAGAAGGTGCTATCGCAAGATGCCGTGATGCAAGACTGTTCATCATGGATACCTGCATGAAGCCCGCAATCTCTGCTCCCAGAACAGAGGTTGGCAAGTACGCTCCCAAGATCATCTCCATTCAGATCGATCCCGACAGAATCGGTGATGTAGTAGGCCAGCGTGGTAAGACCATCAACGAGATCATTGCTCGTACCGGCGTAAAGATCGATATCACCGATGACGGTAAGGTATCTATCTGCGGTACCGATAAGGAAATGATGGACAAAGCTCTGGAGATGGTGAAGATCATCACTACTGACTTCGAAGAAGGTCAGATCTTCAAGGGCAAGGTAGTCAGCATCAAGGAATTCGGTGCATTCATCGAATTCGCACCCGGTAAGGAAGGCATGGTACACATCTCCAAGATCGCCAAGGAGAGAATCAACCATGTAGAAGATGTCCTGACTCTGGGCGATGTAGTGACTGTAGTATGCCTGGGCAAGGATAAGATGGGCAGAATCAGCTTCTCTATGAAGGATGTTGCACAGCAGTAAGCATTTCGTGATTGTCGATCATCATAGTAAAAACAGATCCACTGTATGGTGAGAATACCGTACAGTGGATTTTTGCTGTGCAGAATCGGGGAACGGGTTGACAGAATGGTTGAAAACGTAGTATTTTGAAACAGATCAATGCGGACAACTGTGCAAGTGACAAATACAGACAGAGGATAGATATAAGACAGATATAGGATAGACATAAGAAAAGTAAGTTACGACAGGAATGAGGATACAGATATATGAAGATTTATTTGGTACGGCACGGGGAGACAGATTGGAATCAGGCAGGACTGTTACAGGGACAGACGGATATTGACCTGAACGCACAGGGGTTTGCCCAGGCGGCGGAGGCAGCGGAGAGATTACGGGAGGTTCCTTTTGAAATCGCATTCTGTTCGCCTTTGATCCGGGCCAGACACACGGCGGAGACCATTGTGGGAGACCGGAAGATCACACTGACAGCGGATGAAAGACTTCGTGAACTCAACTTTGGCCCATGGGAAGGTGTGGACATCCGGACGATCAAGGATGCTGCCAGTCAGCCTTTTACCAATCCGGGTGATTATATTCCGCCGGAAGGCGCAGAGAGCTTTGCACAGTTGTATGCCAGAAGTGGTGAATTTGTAGAACAGGTACTGCTGCCGTTGGAGGGAACTTACGAGACGGTGCTGGTGGTGGCTCATGGAGGGGTGAACCGCAGTATCTTAAATCCGGTTCTGAATATTCCGGTGGATGATTTCTGGAGGATGCACATGGGCAACTGTGCAACTGCAATTTTGGAATGTACAGATGGACAGCTGTCCATGTGCGAATATACAGACAGCCAGAGCGCTAATACGAAGAGCAAGCTGCTGTGAATGAAGTCAAATACGAAAATACGGACCGAAGCGGATATTCAGAACCATGATGGAAAGGTGAGAGATTAAGAATGCACATAGACAGAGAAGATATGTTGGAACTGACCAGAAGAATGACCGTGTCACGCAACTGTTTTTCCAGAATTGCCGGGGCCTATATGGATGAAGAGGGATTTATCGACGGCACTTTTAATACCCATTTCCTGAAATTGTCCGGAAGTGACAAAGAGAAAAATCTGAATATTGCCAAGACGGTGCCCTATTCCAATACCAATGTAAATCTGAAAAACTATCGGCTGGATCAGGGAGCCAGAAAACCGGGCAGTGTGATGCAGCTATTGGAGGCATTACGGCAGTGTGAACTGAAAAATGATGCATTATTGTACTCCCTTTATGAATATATTGGAGAGAGATACCAGCCGGGCTATCCTTATGCCATCTATCTTTTCTTCGGCAGCTATGATGTGCCGACGAAAGGTAAGGATAAGGAGAACCAGTGGGAATCCGAGGAAGTCTATCAATTTCTGATCGGCACGATCAGTCCGGTCAGCGGAGATTACGAAACAGGAAAACCGGAAGCCGGATTCCTGTACCCGGCATTTGCCAATCACAGCACGGATATTGACGGGATCAATATCTATCAGGCACAGGAGGGTGCACAGCTGTTTGCAAAAATCTTAGGTGTACAGGCTTGACAGAATGCGTTTTCTTCCCTATAATACGCTCTGGAACAAAATTGAATCAAGAATCATAAAACCCGTAAGGGCAGTGGATTTTTCAAGATTTTGATCTTATTTTCGCCACACAGTTTATAGCTGTGTGGCTTTTTTGTGCGGTGAATATCCGGAATGAAAATAAATGCGGTAGATTATAGAGAGCATTATACAAGGAAAGATTTATAGGAATGAATTGTGATAGGAGAACAAAATGAATCAGACTTATATGAAAGAAAAGAAAATATTCCCTCTGGTAATGTCTATGGCGCTTCCCATGATGCTTTCCATGGCATTCAATTCCCTTTATAACATTGTGGACAGCTATTTCGTGGCAAAGCTCAGCGAAGATGCCATGACGGCATTATCTTTAGTCTATCCGGCACAGAATCTGCTGACAGCGGTGGCAGTGGGCTTCGGCGTGGGCGTTAATGCCATGATCTCTTTTTATCTGGGAGCACAGAATCAGGAAAAAGCAGATAAGACGGCGACCCAGGGCATGGTACTGGGGGTATTGCACGGTGTACTGCTCATGGTGATTTTCCTCTGTGGCATGAACTGGTTTTTGGGAATGTTTACGAAGAGTGATATGGTGCGGGCACTGGGCATGGAATACTCCAATGTGGTGTTCCTGTTCTCCACTATCGTAACCGGAGGAATTACGCTGGAAAAAATTTTCCAGGCAGTGGGCAGGATGCGTGCCACCATGGTCAGCATGATCGCCGGATTTGTGACAAATATTGTTCTGGATCCCCTGCTGATCTTCGGTATCGGACCTTTTCCACGGATGGAGATCGCCGGAGCGGCACTGGCCACCGGCATCGGTCAGGTGATCACGTTACTGGTATATCTCATCTATTATGTGGTGGATCCGCTGCCGGTGAAGGTGCGCAGAGCATATCTGCGTCCGGAAGGAGAGATCTGCGGTAAGACCTATGGCATCGGTATTCCGGCCACACTGAATATGGCACTGCCTTCTCTGCTGATCTCCGCACTGAACGGTATTCTGGCAGCTTATTCGGGAGCGTATGTGATGGTGCTGGGTGTTTACTATAAGCTGCAGACTTTCATCTATCTGCCCTCCAACGGTATCATTCAGGGCATAAGACCACTGATCGGCTACAACTACGGTGCCGGAGAACGGAAGCGTGTGGAGCAGATCTATTGGCTGACACTGGAGCTGACCGCCGGGATCATGGCTGTCGGTACGGCGCTGTGCTGGCTGCTCCCCGGAGGACTGATCGGACTGTTCACTGAGAACCCGGAGACCATCACCATCGGTATCACGGCACTGCATATCATCAGCCTGGGCTTTATCCTGTCCGCTGTGTCAGTGACCAGCTCCGGTGCGCTGGAAGCACTGGGACAGGGCATGGCTTCTCTGGTGATCTCCGTGATGCGGTATGTGGCGGTGATCATTCCGGCAGCGTTTGTGCTGAGTCATCTGGTAGGCGTCACCGGTGTGTGGTGGGCATTTGTCTGCACGGAGAGCGTGACAGCGGTGGTGGCGTATGTGCTGTACCGGAAGGTTTGGAAGAGGGCGTAAAGCAGCCGTTCACCGAGCGCCATTCGCACTCGCAGCCGTTCACCGAGCGCCATTCGCAAAAACGCCTCTGCGAGGCTTTTCGCTGCTGCGCAGCTGCCTTTTGCTCATGAGATGGCGCTCCCCTCGTCGATTTGCAAGAGCACTGCTTTTTACGCAAGCGTAAAGCAGCACTCTCGCAATCGACGGGTGAACTGGTGTATACACAATATCTAGTATCCTTCCATTGACTTCCCCTACAAAGTATTGTAGAATAAAGCGTGATAGGGTTTACGGGCGAGAGCCCATGGGGACACGAAACCAAGGGGGTACATAAGATGTTTCAGGTAATCAAACGAGATGGTTCCAAAGCGGACTTTACACTGACGAAGATCAATGATGCCATTATGAAGGCTTTTACTGCGACGCAGATGAGCTACAATAATGACATTATTGATCTTCTTGCGTTACGGGTGACTGCAGATTTCCAGAAGAAGGTGGAAAATGGCGAGATCCACGTAGAGGATATTCAGGACAGTGTGGAGCGTGTTCTGGGACAGGCCGGCTATGAAGAAGTGGCCAAGGCTTATATTCTGTACCGCAAGCAGCGGGAGAAGATGCGTGCCATGAAGTCCACGATCCTGGACTATAAGGATGTAGTCAACAGCTATGTCAAAGTTGAGGACTGGCGTGTGAAGGAGAATTCCACAGTGACTTATTCCGTGGGTGGTCTGATCTTAAGCAATTCCGGTGCGGTGACGGCTAATTACTGGCTGTCTGAGATCTACGATGAAGAGATCGCCGAGGCACACCGCAATGCGGATATCCATATCCATGATCTGTCCATGCTGACCGGCTACTGCGCAGGATGGTCCTTAAAACAGCTGATCAAGGAAGGGCTGGGCGGTATCACCGGCAAGATCACTTCCGCACCGGCGAGACACTTATCCGTGCTGTGCAACCAGATGGTAAATTTCCTGGGGATCATGCAGAACGAATGGGCTGGAGCACAGGCATTTTCTTCCTTTGATACCTATCTTGCCCCCTTTGTAAAAGTAGACAATTTAAGCTATCCCCAAGTGAAAAAATGCATCGAAGCATTTATTTACGGTGTCAACACTCCCAGCCGCTGGGGTACACAGGCTCCTTTTTCCAACATTACGCTGGACTGGACGGTGCCCGATGATCTGGCAGAGCTGCCGGCACTGGTAGGCGGCGTGGAGATGGATTTCAAATACAAGGATTGTAAAAAGGAAATGGACATGGTCAATAAGGCATTCATCGAGACCATGATCGAGGGCGACTCCAACGGACGCGGTTTCCAGTATCCGATTCCGACTTATTCTATCACGAAGGATTTTGACTGGTCCGATACGGAGAACAACCGACTGTTATTCGAGATGACCGCAAAATACGGTACGCCGTATTTTTCCAACTATATCAACTCCGACATGCAGCCCAGTGATGTCCGCAGCATGTGCTGCCGGCTGCGCCTGGATCTGCGGGAGCTGCGCAAGAAGACCGGAGGCTTCTTCGGTTCCGGCGAGAGTACCGGAAGCGTGGGCGTTGTCACCATCAATATGCCCAGAATCGCTTACCTGTCTGCCAACAAAGACGAGTTTTACGCAAGACTGAATCATATGATGGATATTGCAGCCAGATCCCTGAAGATCAAGCGCGGTGTTATCACGAAGCTGCTGAACGAGGGATTATATCCTTATACCAAGCGGTATCTGGGCACCTTTGAAAATCATTTTTCTACCATCGGTCTGATCGGCATGAACGAGGTGGGCTTAAATGCCAACTGGCTGAGAGCTGACATGAGCGATCCTAAGACCCAGGAGTTCACCAAGGAAGTACTGAATCACATGAGAGAGCGCCTGTCGGATTATCAGGAGCAGTACGGAGACCTCTACAATCTGGAGGCAACCCCTGCGGAGAGTACCACGTATCGTCTGGCAAAGCATGACAGAAAGCGCTGGCCCGGCATCAAGACAGCAGGTAAACCCGGAGATACTCCTTATTATACAAACTCTTCGCATCTGCCGGTGGACTATACTGTGGATATTTTTGATGCACTGGATATTCAGGATGAATTGCAGACACTTTATACTTCGGGAACGGTATTTCATGCATTCCTTGGAGAAAAGCTTCCGGACTGGAGAGCAGCAGCAGATCTTATCCGCACGATTGCAGAAAATTACAAGCTTCCTTATTATACCCTGTCACCGACCTATTCCATTTGTAAGGAACATGGTTATCTGGCAGGAGAGCAGAAGATCTGTCCTCACTGCGGTAAGGTGACGGAAGTATACAGCCGTATTACCGGCTATTACCGTCCGGTGCAGAACTGGAACGATGGTAAGCTTCAGGAATATGCGAACCGTAAGGAATATGACGTGGCACATTCTACGTTAAAGAAGCCGATTGTGACAATGGTAACCTTATCCGATTATGATAAGCCCAAGGCATCTGTAACCGTAGAAGAGCCGGAAAGCATCATTTATTTATTTACCACGAAGACCTGTCCGAACTGCAAGCTGGCGAAGGAATATTTGAAGGGAATCAATTATCTTCTGATTGATGCCGAAGAAAATATGGAGCTGGCAGCTAAATATGGCGTCATGCAGGCTCCGACGCTTGTTGTTGTGCAGGGAGATCAGGTTAAGAAATATGTAAATGCATCCAGGATCAAACAGTTTGCGGACAGCTTTAAGGAAGTCCTTGTTTAGAAAATTATGAGGACAGAAGATCCAATGGATTTTTTAAAAGGAAATTGAAAATGCCGACTATAAAATGTCGGCATTTTTCTTGAAGCAATACATGGAGGAAAGAAAATATGATTAACAGACTTGTAGCACAGATTAAAAAGACCGGAGCACCGATTGTCGTTGGACTGGATCCGATGATGAAATTCATTCCGGAGCACATCAAAGAAAAAGCATTTGCAGAATTTGGAGAGACACTGGAAGGAGCAGCAGAGGCAATCTGGCAGTATAACAAAGCAATTGTGGATGCGATCTATGAGCTTGTACCTGCCGTCAAACCGCAGATTGCCATGTATGAACAGTTCGGACTTCCGGGACTTTCCGCATTTTATAAAACTGTACAGTACTGCAAGGAAAAGGGACTTGTTGTCATCGGAGATATCAAACGTGGTGATATCGGTTCCACCTCAGAAGCCTATGCGGTTGGACACCTTGGCAAGGTGCAGGTTGGAAGCAGGTCCTATTATGGATTTGACGAAGACTTTGTAACCGTGAACCCGTACCTTGGATCCGATGGCGTCAATCCGTTTATCAAGGTCTGCAAGGAAGAGAAGAAGGGTATTTTCGTATTGGTGAAGACCTCTAATCCGAGCAGTGGAGAATTCCAGGACCGCCAGATTGCAGATGCCGGAAACCGTCCGCTCTATGAAGTGGTAGGGGAACAGGTGGCGAAATGGGGAGAAACCCATATGGGCGATACCTACAGCTATGTCGGAGCAGTTGTCGGAGCAACCTATCCGGAAATGGGCAAGGTGCTTCGTAAAATTATGCCGAAAAGCTATATCCTGGTACCCGGTTACGGCGCACAGGGCGGCAAGGGCGCTGACCTCGTTCACTTCTTTAACGAAGACGGACTTGGTGCGATTGTCAATTCCTCCCGTGGTATCATTGCCGCTTACCAGCAGGAAAAATATGCGCGCTTTGGTGCAGAGAACTTTGCAGATGCTTCCCGCGCAGCCGTGCTTGACATGAAGGAAGATATTGAACAGGCACTGGCTAATCGTTAGGAGTGTCAGCAGTGTAATGGTAATCAGACGGAATGCACGAATTAAGTAAATAGTATAAAAGAGAATGGCTGTTCCTTTAGTAATTGTAAATTTCTGAGGTACAGCCACTTTATTTTTACTAAAAAATCCTTATTCCGCTAGTAAAATTATGTTATTAAAGGTATAATAATAGCATGTCAGGAATGGGAGCAATTCATAGGGATGAATTACATTAAATAAAAGAACATTTAAAAAGAACCTGGGGTTATTTACAGAAACTGGAAAATACAATCTGTTGGCACAGTTAATTTCCGATGACAGTCACATACCTATCCGATTTGCCATCTTTAATGGAACGAATAAGGCATCTACCAGGGTGGAGAATGCAGCGATTTGTCAGTGTCATACACATATGTAATGCAGCGATTTGTCAGTTGAAAAATCAGGGGTATCATGTTATGATTGTATCAAATGTCTATGACATAAATAGCTTATAACAAGGAGGATTTACCGGAATGGAAAGCTACAAACAGGAATTTATCGAATTTATGGTGGAGAGCCAGGTGTTGAAATTTGGCGATTTCACTTTGAAGAGCGGACGGAAATCTCCTTTCTTTATGAATGCGGGAGCATATGTTACAGGAACACAGCTTCGTAAGCTGGGCGAATATTATGCGAAGGCAATTCATGACAACTTCGGACTTGATTTTGACGTATTGTTTGGACCGGCTTACAAGGGAATTCCCCTTTCAGTAGCAACAACCATGGCGATCAGTGAATTATACGGAAAGGATATCCGTTACTGCTCAAACCGTAAGGAAGTGAAGGATCACGGAGACACCGGAATCTTATTGGGAAGTAAATTAAAGGATGGAGACCGCGTGGTTATGATCGAGGATGTTACCACCTCCGGCAAGTCCATTGAAGAGACCTTCCCGATTATTAAAGCACAGGCTGATGTGGAGATTAAGGGATTGATGGTTTCCTTAAACCGTATGGAACGCGGATTGTCGAGTGACAAGAGTGCCCTCCATGAGATCAAGGAGAAGTATGGTATTGATGCCAGAGCCATTGTCAATATGGATGAGGTCGTAGAGCATCTGTATAATCGTCCCTGCCAGGGTCAGGTTGTCATTGATGATGAAATAAAGAAAGCCATTGATGCATATTATAAGGAATATGGCGCACGCTAAGAGGTTATAAAATCAGAGGCCGCTATTTTGGAAAGGAGATTCCCCTATGGATGAGAAAGTATATAAGACGATGAACAACACCGGAGCCTGGAGTATTGCAGTAGGAGTCATTTCCCTGGTCGTAGGGCTTGCCTGTGGTGTAATGATGATTGTGAATGGAGCGAGACTGTTAAGCAGTAAGTCCAAAATAATCTTCTAAGGAAACAAAATGATGTGGAACAGAACAAAGGGATATATTTTCACCAATAAAGTTCATTCACAAAAAGGTATTATGTCAACCATATTAGGACTGCTTTCCCTGATCACCTTAGGGACAGCGGTCTATTTTTCGTATTTACATAAAGGAGAGCCATCGGTGCGGTATGCAACGGCGGCATTACTCGCCTCGGTGTTTATGATGACCGGGCTGATTCTCGGAGTTCTTTCCTTAAGAGAACAGGAGAAGTTCTGGCTGTTCCGGATTCTGGGGATTGTGCTGAACGTGCTTTCCTTTATTGTACTCAGTTTAATTTTATTTGCAGGAGCGTATATAGATTGAATTCGATGATCAAAGAACGCCTGGAACTGGCGAAGGAACGTATTACAGAAATTAAAAATGAGAGCAATGTCGGAAGCTTTTCCGGCTTTTTTGAAAAGACAGCAGATTTTCTTGTGCTGCTTATGAAACAGCGGGAGCTTGTAGAAAGCGGAGAACTGTTCCGGTGGGAGCTTTTGCAGCTTCAGGAGAACAATCATGCGCTTTACGGGGATATCCTGCCGGAGCATTACGGTACAAGCTTTGGAAATCCGGAGTATTGTGCACAGGTCTTTGGAGAAATGTATGGAAATATTCTGTGCTTTTTATATGGGGAGCTTCGAGCCATGATTCCCTATACCTATGAGGGCAGAGATGAGGATCTTTTAAAGGGGTTGGAATTATTCCTTGAAATTTACGGTTCTTTCCGGTGCAGCTTTGAAGAGACGGAGGAAACCAGAAAACAGGAAGGACAGTTCGATCTGCCAAAGCCGGAGCACTTAAAGGAATCCCTGTATTACTATATCAGTGATTATACCCGGGAAGCATACCATACAAAGATCCGGAACATGCTGGATGTTCATGCGGATTTTGCGAGAAAGATCATCGAGGAAGCAGACCTTTCCGATGTGAGATATCTGTATTATTTTGGAGAATATATTTCCGGGAATGAACTGAAAACGGCGGCTTACTTAAATACCCTTCCGGAAGAGATGATTGCGAAGATGGCAGACACCTATACGGAAGGCTACCGGATCGGCTTTGAGGCAGGAAATAAGGATATTACGAAGAAAAAGATCGTAAACATCCGCTACAGTCTTGGTTTTGAACGGATGATCCGCAGGGCTGTGCAGAATTTCCGGAAGATCGGACTGGAAGCGACCATTTACCGGGCAACGACTTCGGTGCTGGAGGGCAGAGGGATGAGCCGGATTGGGTATTATGGCGGCATTCCGAATAAGCAGTATGATTTTGACCACAAGGACGATCAGGCGCTTGTTTTGGATAAAGCACTTTTGCAGGTGAGGCTCGAAGCCCTGAGGGAAGCCTATGAGGAATATAAGGAGCAGGCAGGTACGTTTGGAGGTCCTGCGGTAGTGGAAGTATTCGGCGAAAGGTCGGTAGAGTTAGTCAGTCAGAAGCATGCACTGCATTTATCCAAAGAACAGCAGCAGATGCTGGTGGAATATGCAGCGTCAGCCGGTGAACTGCAGAACAATTACATTCACGGGGAAGAGCGGAGCTTTACAATTATTGCGTTCCCGGTACCGGAGATTGCTTCGGGGCAGGAGGATGGCAAAGAAGGCAAAGACCGCTATCCGGAGATTTTCGATGCAGTGATCCGGATCAATACCCTCGATTACCAGTTATATCAGCGGATCCAACAGAAGATCATTGATGTGCTCGATCGGGGAAAATATGTGATGGTAAAGGGAATGAACGGAAACCGTACCAACATGAAGGTGATGCTCCATACCCTGCAGAATCCGGACAGGGAAACGAATTTTGAGAACTGCGTGGCCGATGTGAATATTCCGGTTGGCGAAGTGTTTACCTCTCCGGTACTGACAGGAACAGAAGGAACCCTTCATGTAAGCCATGTTTATCTGGACGAGTTAGAGTATAAGGATCTGACCTTACGGTTTGAGGACGGCAGAGTGACCGATTACAGTTGTGCAAACTTTACAGCAGAAGAAGAAAACAGGAAGCTGATTAAGGATAATATCCTGTTCCACCATGAGACGCTTCCGATTGGTGAGTTTGCGATTGGAACGAACACGACCGCATTTGTGGCAGCAAGAAAATACCATATAGAGGATAAGCTGCCGATTCTGATTGCAGAGAAAACCGGTCCCCACTTTGCAGTAGGGGATACCTGCTATTCCCACAGTGAAGAGGTGCGCCTTTTTAATCCGGATGGAAAAGAGATTATTGCAAAGGACAACGAGTGCTCCATCAAACGTAAGGAGGACAGCCACAAGGCCTACTTTAACTGTCATACGGATATTACGATTCCGTATGATGAACTGGGAGAGGTGAGCGTGGTGACCATGACAGAAGAAGTCATTCCGATTATCGAGGAAGGAAGATTTGTCCTTGCGGGCTGTGAGGAACTGAATGCTCCGTTTGATCAGGAAAGTATGGATTAAATACGAAAATATTTCGTTTTTCTTGCAATGAAGAGATAATTCGTATATGATTTAACTATTCAGAACCATGCAAAATTGCTTTCTGCGAATGCTTGCATTCAAGCAGAACAGCAATTTTATATGGCAAAGTAACCACATGAGGTAAACTTGAGTTGCGTCAGCAACGGTTTTACGAATGTGGTTCTGAATAGTTATTTTATGATCAGATAAGCGTCAATTATAGGAGGAAATAGAAATGCCAATGGTAGGAATTGTGATGGGCAGCGACTCAGACCTTAAGGTGATGAGCAGCGCGGCAGCAATGCTGGAAGAACTGGGGATCGAATATGAGATGAGAATTATTTCCGCTCATCGGGAACCGGATCTGTTAATTGAATGGACGAGAACGGCGAAGGATCGTGGAATTAAGGTAATGATCGCAGGTGCGGGCATGGCAGCAGCACTGCCGGGAATGTGTGCCGCATTATTCCCGCTTCCGGTAATCGGTGTTCCGCTTTCGGGTAAGAATCTTGAGGGAATGGATGCAGTGTTTTCCATTATGCAGATGCCTCCCGGAATTCCTGTTGCAACCGTTGCCATTGACGGAGCGAAGAACGCGGCCATTCTTGCAGCGAAAATGCTGGCAACCGGGGATGAGGAGCTGCTTGCAAAGATTGAGAGCTATACCGGGAACCTGAAGAAGCAGGTAGAGGCCAAGGACGCGAAGCTGCAGCAGGTTGGATATGCAAATTATTAAAGGATTTAATTAATGGTATGTTAACTACATGATGAAACAAGAAAAGGAGAACGACATGGATTATAAGACAGCCGGTGTGGATATCGAAGCAGGATATGAATCCGTAGAATTAATGAAAAAGTATGTGAAGGAAACGATGAGACCAGAGGTCCTTGGAGGACTGGGCGGCTTTTCGGGAGCTTTTTCCTTAAAGAATATTAAAGATATGGAGGATCCGGTATTATTATCAGGAACTGACGGCTGTGGCACGAAGGTGAAGCTGGCGTTCTTAATGGACAAGCATGATACCATTGGAATTGATGCGGTTGCCATGTGTGTGAACGATGTAGCCTGTGCTGGTGGAGAATCCCTGTTTTTCCTTGATTATATTGCGTGTGGAAAGAACTATCCGGAGAAGATTGCCACGATCGTAAAGGGTGTTGCGGAAGGCTGTAAGAAGGCAGGAGCAGCCCTCATCGGTGGAGAAACCGCAGAGCATCCCGGACTGATGCCGGAGGATGAATACGATCTTGCAGGCTTTGCAGTCGGTGTGGCAGACCGTAAGGAGCTGATTACCGGAGCGGATATCAAGGCAGGTGATGTGTTAATCGGCATTGCTTCCTCCGGTGTACACAGCAATGGCTTTTCACTGGTTCGTAAGGTGTTTGAAATGACGAAGGAGTCTCTTACCACCTATTATGATGAGCTTGGTATGACCTTGGGAGAAGCGTTAATTACACCGACCAAAATCTATGTGAAGACCTTAAAGGCAATTAAAGATGCCGGTGTAACAGTAAAGGGCTGCAGCCACATTACCGGCGGCGGCTTCTATGAAAATATTCCCCGTATGCTTCCGGACGGTGTGCGTGCGCAGGTACAGAAGGACAGCTATCCGGTGCTTCCAATTTTTAAATTATTACAGAAGACCGGAAATATTGCAGAGCAGATGATGTACAATACCTTTAATATGGGACTTGGCATGGTGCTGGCAATTGATCCTGCCGATCAGGACAGGGTGCTTGCAGCAATCAAAGAGGCCGGAGAAGAAGGCTATGTGGTTGGAAATGTCATTGCCGGTGAAAAGGGTGTAGACTTATGTTAAGAGTTGGAATTCTTGCCGCAGGCGGCGGAACGAATCTGCAGGCCATTATTGATGCAGTGGAAAGCAGGAAAATTACAGATGTTGAGTTATGCTTTGTATTAAGTAATAAACCGGGTGTACGGGCTTTGGAGCGTGCGAGGACACATGGAATCAAACCGATCGTGGTGGATATGAAATCCTATGCGGATCGTGCGGAGTTTGAGAAGATGTTGATCGAAACGATTGATGCAGAAGCCCCGGATCTCATCGTTTTAGCAGGAATGATGATTATGATGCCGGTCGAGCTGGTACGGAAATATCATAACCGGATCATCAATGTGCATCCGGCACTGATTCCTTCCTTCTGCGGAAAGGGCTTTTATGGAATCCGTCCGCACGAGGCTGTTTTGAAAAGCGGTGTGAAGGTAACCGGCGCTACCGTGCATTTTGTGGATGAGGTATACGATCATGGTGCGATCATCATGCAGAAGGCGGTTTATGTGAAGAACGGTGATACGCCGGAGGAACTGCAGCACCGTGTGATGGAAGAAGCGGAATGGCAGATTCTGCCGAAGACCATTGATCTCATTGCACATGGCAGGGTAAAGGTAGAAAATGGAATCGCAGTCGTAGAAGAATAATCATTTTCCGGCTGCTCGGCTTACAGTTACGAAGAGGCAGAATTACCATAATGGTTTACATAATGTGAAATCATAGGACAGGAAGACGGAGGAAGCTATGAAAGTATTGATCGTAGGCGGTGGCGGCAGAGAGCATGCCATTGCAACAAGTGTCGCAAAGAGCAGTAAAGTAGATAAAATTTATTGTGCACCCGGAAATGCGGGAATCGGTCTGATCGCGGAATGTGTACCGATCGGAGCAATGGAATTCGATAAAATTGTTGCATTTGCCAAAGAAAAGGAAATTGATCTGACGATTGTCGGGATGGATGATCCCCTTGTCGGTGGACTTGTTGACCGTCTCGAAGATGCCGGATTAAAAGCGTTCGGACCCCGTAAAAATGCAGCAATTCTGGAAGGAAGCAAGGCTTTTTCCAAGGATCTGATGAAGAAATACGGAATTCCGACGGCTGCCTATGAGAACTTTGACAATACAGAGGATGCCCTCAACTATTTAAAGACTGCATCGTTCCCGATTGTATTAAAGGCAGACGGATTAGCACTTGGAAAGGGCGTACTGATCTGCAATACCTTAGAAGAGGCACAGGATGGTGTGAAATCCATCATGCTCGATAAGCAGTTCGGAACTGCCGGTAATCGTATGGTAATTGAAGAATTTATGACAGGAAGGGAAGTTTCCGTGCTCTCTTTTGTCGATGGAAAGACGATTAAAACCATGACCTCTGCACAGGATCACAAGCGTGCAGGAGACGGGGATACCGGATTAAATACCGGTGGTATGGGAACCTTTTCACCGAGCCCGTTCTATACGGAGGAAGTGGATGAATTCTGTAAGAAATACATTTATCAGGCAACCGTAGATGCCATGGCAGCAGAAGGAAGAGAGTTTAAGGGTATTATTTTCTTTGGACTGATGCTGACCCAAAAGGGACCGCGTGTGTTAGAGTACAATGCGCGTTTCGGAGATCCTGAGGCTCAGGTGGTGCTGCCGCGTATGAAGAATGATCTGATCGAAGTAATGGAAGCCTGTATCAATGGCACGCTGGATCAGATTGACCTGCAGTTTGAGGATAACGCAGCAGTCTGTGTGGTACTTGCTTCTGACGGATATCCGGTCAGATATGAAAAGGGCTTCCTCATTCACGGATTGGAAAGGTTTGAAGGGCAGGATAATTATTTCTGCTTCCATGCAGGAACGAAACAGACTCCGGAAGGAATTGTAACAAACGGGGGACGTGTTCTTGGCATTACAGCAAAGGGTAAGGATTTAAAGGAAGCACGTAAGAATGCCTATGCGGCAACCGAATGGGTTTCCTTTGAAAATAAATATATGCGCCATGATATCGGAAAGGCAATTGACGAGGCGTAAATTGTTCGTGGTGTGGAAAGGGTAATTTATGAATGAGAAACGGCGGCTGGTGGCTTTGAATGGCTTTCTGCGGCCAACAATCTGCAAAGCCTGCGGAGGAATCCTTATCTATAAAGGATTGGGAGAATACCAGTGTGAGGATTGCAATGCATGTGAATATGATGACTATGGAAAGGTAAGATCGTACCTTGAAAAGCACCATGGAGCTAACGTGGCAGAAATTTCCTCGCAGACAGGGGTGTCACACAAGGCAATCCGTGATATGATTAAGGAAAATCGTTTTGAGCTTGTTGAAAGTAAAGGCGGTTATCTGCGGTGCGAGATCTGTGGAGAGAATATCCGCAGTGGAAGGCTTTGTCCGAAGTGCGAAGCGGCATATCACAGGCAGATTGAAGATGAGGCGCGTCAGCAGAGGAAAAACTATAAGCAGATGTCCGGATTCAGCGGCGAAAAGCCGGAGGGTGAGAGCGGACGAAGGCGTTTTGAAAGATAGTGAAAGAAAGGTACAGGATAATTATGAAAAAAGGGATTCTTGGATTTGCAGTTGCAATGATGGTTTTTGGACTTTCTACCATTTCCAGCCTTGCAGCAACGGGAACCGTAACGGCCGGAACAGCGAAAATCAGAGAGAAAGCAAGCACAGACAGCTCAGTGGTGGCATCGACCTCAAAGGGGGCTAAGATTGATATTGTCGGAGCAGAAAAGGACAGCTCCGGAACCGTATGGTATAAGGTGCCGGTAAGCGGTGGCTCTTACGGTTATGTAAGAAGCGATCTGGTAGAAACAAGTGATAAGATTGATGTGACAGACAATAGTTCATCCTCGTCCGCAGATGCTTCGACCTCTGCTTCAGCTTCCAAACCGGAAGCAACCGTGCCGACCGCAATTGGTGAGCAGGCAGCGACAGTAAAGTGTTCTTCGAATGTCAAGGTACGTGCAGGTGCATCCACGAAGCATGATGTAGTGACCAGTCTGCCTGATGGAACAGCAATTACCCTGATCGGAGAGGCAAATGATGCAGCAGGAAATAAATGGTATCAGTTAAGATGCGAATATAATGGGAAGACTGTAGAAGGATACATTCGTTCCGACCTGATTGCAATTGGTTCGAATGCTTCTGCCGCAAATGGAACAGATAGTACGGATGCAGCCTCAGCGGATGGCTCAGAAGCAGTAGACGGAGCAGAGGTAACGGATGGTGCCGAAGCAGAAAATCCGGATGAGGTGCAGGAAGGCGATGGGAGTGAAGAAGCACCGGAAGAACAGCCGGAGCCGGAGCACAATGATTATGAAGTGGTTTATATGACAGATACAGAGAATCCGGATACCGGAAAGTATTATCTGTACAATAACATTGATGGTACGATGGCAGATGTGGAGGTTTTATTTTCCTCTATTACGACAGCAAATGAGAATGTAGCGCGTCTGGAATCCGAGTCATCCCAGAAAAATATTGTTATCATTATTCTTGCAGTTGTGATCGTTCTTCTTTTCATCGGACTTACTATCCTGATCATCAAGCTGAGGGGTGCATATGAATATGATTATGATGAAGATGAGGAAGAAGACGAAGAAGAGTTCGATGAACCTGCTCCGAGAAGACGCAGACGTGATTATCAGGAAGATGAAGTAGAGGAACGGCCGCGCAGACAGGAGCGTGCAGGTAAGGCTTCAAGAGAAGTAGAAATGCGTCCGGCAAGGAGAGAGCGTGGACGTGAAGAAGCACCGGAAAGAGAAGGACGACCTTCGCGTAACAGTAATCCGGAACGACAGGGACAGCCTGTGAGGAGACCTGCAGAAAATAACGAAGGAACGGTGAAGAAAGCGCCCCGGAAGGCGCAGAACTTCCTGACCGATGACGATGAGTTTGAATTTGAATTCTTGAACATGGACGATAAAGACATATAAAAAACAAAAGGAATAGCATCTGCTATTCCTTTTATTCAAAAGAATGGATTATAAAAATGATAATTGAAATTGATTTTAACAGTGAGGAAGCTTTATATCTGCAGGTGCGCAACCAGATTATTCATGGAATCGCCACGCTGCAGCTTCAGGAGGGGGATGAGCTCCCTTCGGTGCGGCAGATGGCAGATGAAATCGGAATTAATATGCATACGGTGAACAAGGCCTATACGGTCTTAAAGCAGGAGGGCTTTATCCAGCTTGATCGTCGGAAGGGTGCAGTAATCAGCCTTGATATGGATAAGCTCAGGGAACTGGAAAGCATGCGGGAGCAGATGAAAGGAATCCTTGCAAAGGGAATTTGTAAGGGAATTTGTAAGGACGAGGTCTATGAACTCGTCAATGAGATATATCAGGAATATGGAGGAGAATAAACGTGTGGTCAGGTAGTTTTACAAAGAACGCGCAGGCGGCGCTGACACTTGCAGAGAAAACGGCAGCCAGATTGCATACCGGTTATGTGGGTACAGAACATATTCTGGTGGGACTTCTTAAGGAAGAAAGTGGCGTAGCAGCCAAAATTCTGGAAGATAATGGTGCTGATGCAGATAAAATTCTGGAAATGATCCGGGATCTGATTGCTCCCGATGGGGAGACCGCCGTGAAAGAGCGGGGAATGTATTCACCGAGAGCACGGAGAGTACTGGAGGAGGCGTATGTGCAGGCTGAACGGTTTGGTGCAGACAGTGCTGGAACAGAGCATCTTCTGCTGGCCCTTTTGAAGGACCCGGACAATGCAGCGGTACGTCTCTTAAATACCCTTGGCATTTCGGTACAGAAGGTTTATGTTGATACGCTGGTGGTTATGGGGGCAGATCCGGCGATTTACAAGGAGGATCTGCGGAATAAGAAGAATAATAACAGGAAGCAGCCCTCAACACTGGAACAGTACAGCAGGGATCTGACCGCGCTTGCTGCGCAGGGAAAGCTGGATCCGGTCATCGGAAGAGATATGGAGATTCAGCGTGTGATTGAGATCTTAAGCCGCAGGACGAAGAACAATCCGTGTCTCATTGGAGAGCCGGGGGTCGGAAAAACTGCCGTGGTAGAAGGGTTGGCCAACCGTATTGTGGAAGGCAATGTTCCGTTTACGATTCAGAATAAGCGGTTAATGACGCTGGACTTGTCCGGAATGGTTGCAGGCTCCAAGTATCGTGGAGAATTTGAAGAACGAATTAAGAGAGTCATCCGAGAGGTACAGGAGGATGGAGACATTATCCTGTTTCTGGATGAAATTCATACCATTATCGGGGCAGGCGGTGCCGAGGGAGCAATTGATGCTTCCAATATTCTGAAGCCTTCACTGGCAAGAGGGGAGCTGCAGCTTATTGGAGCAACGACCATTGCCGAGTATCACAAATATATTGAAAAGGATGCGGCCTTAGAGCGCAGATTCCAGCCGGTAAATGTGGAAGAACCGACAAAGGAGGAGGCTCTTTCCATCCTTCGTGGAATTGCGTGGAAATATGCACAGCATCATCGTGTGCAGATTACGGATGAAGCACTCATTGCTGCCGTGAATTTGTCAGAGCGTTATATCAATGACCGGAATCTGCCGGATAAGGCGATTGATCTGATTGATGAAGCCTCCGCAGCGGTACGTCTGCAGCACTCCAAAGCACCGGAGGGCTTACAGCAGCGAAGAGAAGAGCTTCTTGCACTGGATGCTGTTCTGGAAGAACAGCTAAAGGAAGGAAGACTTGAGGAAGCCGCAGAAACTAACAGGGAACAGGAAAAGCTTCTTAAGAAATATCAAAGAGAAGAAGATCGTTATCAGAAGAAGCAGGCCGAAAGCCGGATCGAAGTGACAGAAGGTGACATCGCAAAGGTGGTTTCTACCTGGACGAAGGTTCCGGTAAGTAAGCTGACAGAGAAGGAGAGCGACCGGTTGCTGCGCCTGGAAAAAGAGCTCCATAAGAGGGTTATCGGACAGGAAGAAGCAGTGTCCGCAGTGGCGCGTGCAATACGGCGGGGAAGAGTCGGATTGCAGGATCCGAACCGTCCGATAGGATCTTTCCTGTTTTTAGGACCTACCGGAGTCGGAAAGACCGAGCTTAGCAAGGCTCTTGCAGAAGCCATGTTTGGCACGGAAAACGCACTGATCCGTGTCGATATGTCCGAATATATGGAAGGTCATTCCGTATCGAAAATGATCGGTTCCCCTCCGGGATATGTCGGCTTTGAAGAAGGTGGACAACTGAGTGAGAAGATCCGGAAGAATCCGTATTCGGTAGTGCTTTTTGATGAAATTGAAAAGGCACATCCTGATGTGTTTAATGTACTGCTTCAGGTATTGGATGATGGGCACATCACTGATTCCAAGGGACGTAAGGTCAGCTTTAAGAATACCGTACTGATTATGACCTCCAATGCCGGGGCTCAGAGAATCATTGCTCCGAAGAACTTAGGGTTCCTTACGGAAACAACCAGGGAGCAGGATTACGAGAAAATGAAGTCCGGAGTTATGGAAGAGGTAAGAAAGATCTTTAAACCGGAATTTATCAATCGTATTGATGATATTATTGTATTTAAGACACTGGAAAAGAAGGAGATGCTGGAGATCGTGCAGCTTCTCAGCAGTCATCTTTCGAAGC
>ENA-ORNF01000143-ORNF01000143.1-human-gut-metagenome-genome-assembly--contig:-NODE-143-length-69663-cov-5.577376_pt1 | contig 69663 bp, 59 predicted proteins | sample MGYA00242110_ERZ509012 | MGnify/ENA primary metagenome ERZ509012 (study PRJEB26280, sample SAMEA2338714) | human gut metagenome | biome: human gut; feature: human-associated habitat; material: faeces... | reverse complement strand
CCCGCCATTCCAGGACTTCCTGCAATCACAAGCAGCTTTCCGTAGGTTCCCTTGTTAGAGCGTTTTGTTCTTTGCGGTAAAAGCTTTGGCACATCCGCCTCTTCAAGCAGACACATTCCGGGTGTTTCCCCGAGAAAGCTTTCTTCCCGGATGCCGATTTCTCCGATACGGACTCTGCCGCAGTATTCACAGCCGGGGAAAAGATACAGCCCTCTTTTTTCATATGCAAAGGTGACAGTGAAATCTGCGCGAAATGCCGCTCCAAGCACTGCGCCGTTGTCCGCGGAAATTCCGGACGGAATATCAACCGCAGCCTTCTTTCCTGGAAGTTCATTCATCTTCTGAATCAGCTTTTTGTATTCCCCTTCTACCGCTCTCGCAAGCCCCACGCCAAAAAGAGCATCTACAATCAAAGTGTACGGACGTCCTGTCTTTTCCGGGATTTCTGTGAGAATTGGTATCCGGTAGGCAAGAAGAATCTCTGCTTGAAGCAGGTTTTCTTCTGTCGCCTTATCGGGATTGCCACATCGTACCACTGTGACATGGCTTCCTGACAGGGAAAGAAGCCTTGCAATCGCAAGCCCATCTCCTCCGTTATTGCCAACGCCGCACACTATCAATGTCTCAGATGTGTCAGATGCTTCCTCGGAAAGCAGCGACACAAACGCCTGGGCAGCCTGCTCCATCAACACAATGGACGGCACTTTAAAATGTTCACTTGTGTTCTTATCATACTGTTTCATCTCACGACTGTTCACAAGATATCGCATACAATCGCACCCTTTCCTGTAAAGCTGTAAAGGCGCTTCACCCCATCCGCGGTAAAGCGCCTTTTACTCATGAGCATCAGTTGTCCGCAGACTGCTTTCTGTTTTTGACAACGTTATAGGACAACTGCATCAGACTGTCTGACAGATGTACATTCTCAACAACGACATCCTTATCAATCAGTTCCAAATCGACATGTGCGAAATTCCAGATTGCATGGATTCCCAATGATACCAGACGGTTCGCAATTGCATCTGCCTTCTCTTTTGGCATGGTAAGCGCTGCGATATCCACCTGATTCTCCGCACAAAAGGACTCTAACTCATCGAGCATATGAATCTTGATTCCGCGAACCGTCACTCCCTCAAGTGCCGGATTGACATCAAACAATGCAATAATCATGAAACCAAGTTTTTCAAACTTGACGTAATTTGCCAAAGCCTGCCCAAGATTTCCGGCCCCGATAACAATAATATTATGCCGCTGGTTCAGTCCTAAAATCTTGCCAATTTCTTCGTATAAATATTTTACGTTATATCCGTATCCCTGCTGTCCAAATCCCCCGAAATTATTGAGATCCTGACGAATCTGGGATGCTGTCACGTTCATCCTGCTGCTGAGGTCGTTTGAGGAAATCCGTTCCACTCCGGCATCCATCAGCTCACCTAAATAACGATAATACCGTGGCATTCTGCGTATAACCGCCTGGGATATTTCTTTTTCTTCCACTTCAAATGCCCACCTTTCTCTTTCTCATATCACTTATTATATTAATTTGACAGGCATCTGTCAATGTGTGAAATTTTTAACATATTATATTTCTAGCTCCATAGACAGCCGTTCCCATTCCTCGTAGCACTGCTCCAACTTTTCTTTACACTGCTCCTGTTTTGCAGAAAGCTCGTTTAGTTTTGCAGAGTTTGTCGCAGTTTCCGGCTTCTGACATTCCTCGTCAATTGCTGCAATTTCATCCTCGAGCGCTGCAATCTGCTCTTCTGTTTTCTTCAGGCTGTTCTCTAACTTACGGATTCTCGCCTGCTCTGCCTTCTGTGTCTGCCAGTCTGCCTTGGTATCCGGTGTGGCAGCAGAATCAGAAGTTGCCGCATCTGAAGCTGTCTCTGCCGTATTTTTTACATAAATCTGAGTCAGTGCATCGCGTTTTTCCAGATAATAATCGTAGTTTCCGATGTAATTAACCAATGTCTCCCCGGTAAGCTCCAATATCCGTGTTGCCGTCTGGTTGATAAAATAGCGGTCGTGGGACACAAACAGCACCGTTCCGGTATACTGGTTTAATGCTGACTCCAAAATCTCTTTGGATGTGATATCCAGATGGTTGGTCGGCTCATCGAGAATCAGAAAATTCGCATCTGATAACATCAGCTTTGCAAGGGAAACGCGTCCGCGCTCTCCACCGCTTAAGTCCCCGATACGCTTGTATACATCATCCTCGGTAAATAAAAATGCTGCTAAAACATTGCGGATTCTTGTCTGGGTCAAAGACGGATATGCATCTGAGATTTCCTCAAAAATTGTCTTTTCCATGTGCAGTACCGCGTGTTCCTGATCATAATATCCGATGTAGACATTAGAGCCAAGGGTCACCGTTCCGGCGTCTGCCGGCAGCAGATTATTGATAATTTTTAAAATCGTTGTTTTTCCGGTTCCGTTGTTTCCGATTAACGCCACTCGCTCCCCACGCTTGATTTCAAATGACAAGTCCGAAAAAAGCTGCATCGGCGGATACGCCTTTGACAGATGTTCCACAAAAAGCACATCATTTCCGCTGGTGACATTCGGTTCTAACACCAGCTTAATGTCGGTATTCTCATCTGTTGGTTTTTCAATCCGCTCTATCTTGTCGAGCAGCTTTTCACGGCTTTCCGCACGCTTAATCGATTTTTCACGGTTAAAGGAACGGAGCTTTGCAATAACTTCTTCCTGGTGCTTGATTTCTCTCTGCTGATTATAATACTGCTTTAACATTGCCTCCCGCACCTGTGCCTTTTTGCGGGCGAAATCCGTGTAATTTCCCTGATACACATAGCTGTGATGCTGAAAAATTTCTACTACCTTTGTGACTACACGGTCGAGGAAATAGCGGTCATGCGCAACAATCACTACCGCACCTTTATAATTCAATAAAAAGGTTTCTAACCACCGGATGGATTCCATGTCCAGATGGTTGGTCGGCTCGTCTAAAAGCAGCACATCCGGCTTTGTGGCAAGCAGCTTACCGAGCGAAACGCGCGTTTTTTGTCCACCGGAAAGTTCATTCATCTTTTTGCCAAATTCTTCCTCGGTAAACCCAAGTCCTTTTAAAATTCCGGTCACTTCGCTGCGGTACGCATAGCCATCCACGCGCTCAAATTCATGACTTAATCTGTGATAACCCTCAAGCAACGCCTCCAATTCGGCACCGGAAAGTTCATTCATCTTTGCTTCCATCTCACGCAGTCTCTCCTCCATATCGAGAATCTCCCTGCGGGAATCAAGCACTTCCTCATAAATAGTCTTATGCCCGGACGTATCCTGGTGCTGTGCAAGATAGCCGATGGTTGCATCCTTTGCAAGAACGACTTCCCCGGAATCCGCCGTCTCCTGCTGCATAATAATTTTAAGCAGCGTAGATTTGCCGGCACCATTGATGCCGACAATCGCTGCTTTCTCATTCGCTTCAATATGAAAATTAATATCACGCAATACTTCATCCGTCCCAAAGGACTTTGAAATATTCTGACAAGCTAAAATCATAACCTACCTCTTGTAACGCTTAAAGCAGTCCTTCTAAGGTGCTCCGGATTGCCTTAATAAATTCCTCACTGTTTAATACCACCGGATTTGGATTCGTAGTAATTAACGCAAGGTCTTTTGTCATTTTACCATCTTCGATGGTCTTAATACAAGCCTTTTCTAACTGTTCTGCAAAATGTACCAGTGCATCGCTGCCATCTAACTCTCCGCGCTTTTTCAGTGCACCTGTCCATGCAAAAATCGTTGCAACCGAGTTAGTGGAGGTCTCTTCGCCCTTTAAATGCTTGTAGTAATGACGCTGTACGGTTCCGTGTGCAGCCTCATACTCATAATATCCGTCCGGGGAAACCAGTACGGATGTCATCATTGCAAGGGAACCAAATGCGCTTGATACCATGTCGCTCATAACATCACCGTCATAGTTTTTGCATGCCCAGATATAGCCGCCCTCGGATTTCATTACACGTGCAACTGCATCGTCAATTAAGGTATAGAAATACGTGATACCAGCCTCCTTAAATTTCTCCTCGTACTCCTTCTCATAAATTTCCTGGAAGATATCTTTAAAGGTATGGTCATACTTTTTAGAAATGGTATCCTTTGTTGCAAACCATAAATCCTGCTTTGTGTCGAGCGCATAGTTAAAGCAGCTCTTTGCAAAGCTCTCGATGGAATTGCAGAGATTATGCTGTCCCTGTACAACACCTGCTCCAGTGAAATTATGAATCAGCTCTCTTGTCTCGGTTCCGTCTTCTGCAGTGTATACCAGTTCACATTTTCCGGCTCCCGGAATCTTCATCTCAGTTGCCTTATAGACATCGCCATACGCATGACGTGCAATAGTAATCGGCTTCTTCCAGCATTTTACCACCGGCTCAATTCCTTTTACTACAATTGGAGTGCGGAATACAGTTCCGTCTAACATTGCACGGATAGTTCCGTTCGGGCTCTTCCACATTTCTTTCAGATTGTACTCGGTCATACGTGCCGCATTCGGTGTGATGGTCGCACATTTTACCGCAACGCCATATTTTTTCGTTGCATTGGCAGAATCTACAGTCACCTGGTCATCGGTCTCATTGCGGTGCTCTAACCCCAAATCATAGTACTCTGTATTTAAATCGATAAACGGCAGTAACAGTTCGTCTTTAATCATTTTCCAGAGGATACGGGTCATTTCGTCTCCATCCATCTCTACCAGTGGGGTTGTCATCTTAATTTTTTCCATGTTCGTCTCCTTTTCCTGCTTTTTCTTATTTTAACAGATTGTTCCATCCAATTGCATCCATATTCAGAATTGTTTTCATCAGATGCTCATTTGCCTCCCGCTCCGCCATATCCGCATCATGAAGTTTTAATGCCTCCACAATCCTGCGGTGCTCCTCTATGGAGTGAGGTGCGCGTTCCGTTCCGGCAAGTGTGATTTTACGCACACGCTGTACATAATGGTGAAAGTCTGACAGAACGTGCCGCAATTCCTTGCTCCCGGATGCCTGATACAAAATCTCGTGAAAACGGTTATCCAGCTCTAAAAGCTGCTCATAATTTCCCTTGGACAGGTGAAAATCCGACAGATAAATATTCTCTTCAAGCTCATCTAACTGTTCCTTGGAAATTTCTTCCGCTGCCCACCTTGCACATAGTCCTTCCAGTCTGGAACGGATTTCATAGATATCACGCACATCTTTCTGGGAAATTCCAACCACATAAGCACCCTTATTGGGGATAATCGTCACAAGCCCTTCGAGTTCAAGCTGACGAAGTGCCTCTCTGACCGGCGTACGACTGACACCGATTTCCTCACCGATGGTTTTCTCCTTTAGCTCCTCACCCTTTTGATATTTCCCGGAAAGGATATTTTCACGGATAATGTGAAATACCCGGGTTCCCAGTGAATAGTTGTCTTCGCTCATAATTCCTATGCCCCTAATGTAAGATTCAGTTTCTTACAGCACTTATTAATCTCTGCTACCAGCTCATTGTCGGTAAGTACGGTAACACGTCCGTCTTCGTATTCCTTGTCCACCCATACTTTGACCATCTTCACTAACTCAGAGTTCTTGTCCACCGTCTTATCCTTTGGCAGATGATAGTAGCTGTTAATCCAGTGTGCGATTCCGGCAAGACCGGATGTATTGGAAACGGATACCAGTGGCGGACGATTTAAGAATTTACCGGTATCAAAAATGTTGTAAATCTCCTCATTCTTAAGCAGACCATCCGCATGAATTCCGGCTCTTGTCACGTTAAAGTTACTTCCTACAAATGGCGTACGGCTTGGCTGTACGTAACCGAGTTCTTTTTCAAAATATTCTGCCAGCTCGGTAATGACAGTCGTGTCCATGCCGTCAAGTGTACCCTTTAACTGTGCATATTCAAATACCATCGCCTCAAGCGGTGTATTTCCGGTACGCTCTCCGATTCCAAACAGCGAACAGTTGACACCGCTTGCGCCATAGAGCCATGCAGTCGTGGAATTGTTCACTGCCTTATAGAAATCATTGTGTCCATGCCACTCGATAAGCTCGGACGGAACACCCGCATGAGTTGTCAGACCATAAATGATTCCCGGAACACTTCGCGGAATCACGGCACCCGGGAAATTGACACCGTATCCCATCGTATCGCAGGCGCGAATCTTAATCGGAATCTTATACTCATCCATCAGCTTCATCAGTTCCAGACAGAATGGAATTACAAATCCATAGATATCGGAACGTGTGATATCCTCTAAATGGCATCTCGGGCTGACACCAGTCTCCAAACACTCACGGATGACACTTAAGTATAAGTTCATAACCTCGCGGCGTGTCATCTTCATTTTATAGAAAATATGATAATCAGAACAGCTTACCAAGATTCCGGTTTCTCTTAATCCAATGTCCTTTACCAGTTGGAAATCCTGCTTATTGGCACGAATCCAGCTTGTAACCTCCGGAAATTTATATCCTCTTTCCAGACATTTATAGACGGCATCCCGGTCTTTTTTGCTGTATAAGAAAAATTCGCTCTGTCTGACAAGACCCTTCGGTCCTCCGAGTCTGTGCAGATAATCATAAATCGTTACAATCTGTTCTGTCGTATAAGGCGCCCGCGACTGCTGTCCGTCCCGGAACGTCGTATCCGTAATCCAGATATTCTCCGGCATATTATGAGGCACGATACGGTCATTGAATGCAATTTTGGGAATTTCATCATAAGGGAACAGATTATGGAACACATTTGGCTCCTCGACGTCCACCAGCTGATAAAAATGCTCTTCCAATTGCAACAGATTCGTTTTCTTATTCATCACAACTTCTCGCATAACTTACGTCCTCCTTTTGCATAATTGTATACAATTATACCGTTAAGCTATTTTAGTCATAGGAATCCTGATTTGTCAAGGAATAAAATTTTATACATATGATAACCTGTCGTTATACCATTTTCCCCACTACTCAGGACATTTCTTCTGCCCTCAATTTTTTTTTTGAAATTCCGTAACACTTTTTTTGGAGTCTCATAAGATACACTGTAAGAAAAATTTCTGGAGGTTTTATATGAGTGATTTAGCAGCAACAAACTGTGGCGGTGGATGTTCTTGTAACGAAGGTGGATGTGGTTCCATTCTCTGGATTATCATCTTATTATGCTGCTGCGGTGGCAACAATGGTTTCTGCGGAAACAATAACGGATGCGACAACAGCTGCCTGTGGATTATCCTGTTACTCTTCTGCTGCGGCGGATGTGGCAGCAACAATGGCGGATGCGGCTTCTGCTAAATACCAGTCAATAGTTTTCCTAAAAGGCGGTCGGTTTTCCGGCCGCCTTTGTGATTTATAGGAAAGCTCTAATGCTTCTCTTCCTCTTTCTGTTCTTCTTTTTGTCTTATCTGTCGGATTTTCTCGTAGACCCCGCACTCCGGCGGAACCTTCCGGTGTTTCAAACATTCCTCATCTATTTCGTATACGCTGTTTTCTTCTACGATAAGCATTGCACATCCCTCCCCTATATCTTATGCATATATAGTTATAAAGCCCCTGTTTCCTTCATAGAATAAAAGAAAAAGGCTGTTTATGGACAATACACAACCAACCCCTTTTGACAATATGACCTGCACAAGAGAATTGCAGATGATGAAAACAATGGTTCCTTATATGAAAGAGTCACAAAAAAAACAGTTTGCCATATTGATAAAGTATATGGAATTGCAGAATACCATCCAGGTGTTCTCCCAGAAGGATAAAGTACTTTCCATGTACGCGAAAGGATTGAGTCAGCGCGATATTGCACACGACGCTTGCCATGTTAAATGAGCTTCGTCCATTCTGTACGGACAAGGAGCAGGAAACACTCGATATGATTTACAATATGTTCTCCATGATGGAAACCTATGAGACGATTTTTACGTTATAGAAAACTTCTGTATTCCAGAAAAGATGCCGGTTTCTCATAAAATTCAGCGTAAAAGGGGGTTAAACCAATGCCAGCAGAATATGATTTTTTAAAAAACAACCCGTTGCTAAACGGGATGTCACCGGAAAAACTGCAATTTCTTATGAATTTTGCTTCCAGTCCAAAACCAACGGACATCAAGGAAATGATGCCCTTCCTCTTATCTGCGACAAACAGTGCCAAAAACAAAAACATCCAGTTTACCCAGCCGGAAACGGAACTGCTGTTTCAGATTCTCAAACAGAATATGTCAGCGGAAGAAGCCGCCAAAGCGGATAAACTGATACAACTGATGAAAGAACGAAGGAGCGGCTGAACGGCCGCTCCTTACTTTTACCCATATTTTTCATTATGTTACCAGATAGATGCCATTCCTACCTGCAATACCTTATCAATCGGGGAAGAACTCGTACCGTTTCCATCCGTTCCCTCAAAGTACTTGGCACTTGCAGATTCAAATAATACATACACGTTGTTGTCCGCAATTGCAAGCTCCTCCGAACAGGGTGGCATTTCTACCTTTGCAGATGGTTTATCCGGGTTCTTATCGAGCGTTAAAAGGGAGGAATATACCTTCAGATAAGAAGAAACATTCCGCCCATAGGACGTTGACAGGAATACCGTTCCATCTGCGGCAAAGCCAACACCTTGCACCTTGTTTGGAATATTGTAGCTGCTGAGTGCGGTGAGTGTGTCATTTTCTGCATCAAACATATAGGATACCATCTCGGAATCAAAGAATACGGTGTGGGTTGCCACCCAGATACGCCCACCGTAACAGGTGATACAGGACGGTGAATTGCGCACCTTGTATTCATCGGACAATGCGGAGCCATCCACGTAACAGCCCGGTGCATCCTTTGCTATTTTGCGGATGTATTCATAGGAAATCCGTTCAAGCGTGTTGGAATTGGAATGACAAATCCAGACATTCTCGCCGTCAAATGCGATTCCGCCGAGATGGCTTTTCTTTTTCATTCCGATGGTTGCAAGATATTCCCCGCTGTTCTTGTCAAAAATCATCAGGGAGCCTGCCTTCTTTGCATCTTCCGAATATGCTGTCATAAGAAGGTAATCATCGGTAAAACACATTCCCTGCAAACACTGGTTCGTTCCGCTAATCACATTGTCTAAATAGTCCTGCTCTCTGGTGGACGGCATTCCCGGAATCCTTACCTGGTCTAAAAAGGAATAGGAACAGTCCTTTAATTCTTTCTGATTGCCAAGCATGTTCCCGGACTGATAGGAATACATCTCCACGTTATAACGGCTGTCGATGTTTCTCGTCCATTTTGCATACAAAACCATATCTGCTGCATTGCTGCTGTCAATTTGTGTAATCTTATTTGCATAATTGCTTCCTGTGTACCATCCCGCAAAATTATACCCTTCACGCTGTGGCACCGCTAAGCGGAACGGGAGTTCGGAGACTGCTAACACTTCCGGATTATCTTCGTTGTTGCTGCCGCCGTTTAACGCGTAGGCGATATGAATCCGCCCACTCTCCCAGTCCACTGCATTTGGTACCGTCACGCTGTTCATCTGGTAAGCAGGAAGAAGCTCTAACCCACAGGCATGGATAAGCTGCGGATCATTCACAAGAAATGCAAATACACATAAGATTACAACAAATTGTCTTCGCAGCTTCACTTCTTACCTCACCTCTATTCCTCGATGTTTTCTACTTTGCCTGCTCTCGCCGCAATCTCCTTCTCCTGAATATCAGACGGTGCCTGCTCATATCTTGCAAATTCATAGGAGTATGTACCGCTTCCGCCCGTCATGGAGCGAAGGTCTGTATTATATCCGTATAATTCCATATATGGAATATCTGCCGCTATCTCCTGGTATCCGTTTTCCGCCGGATTCATGCCTAGAACTCTTCCACGGCGCTTGTTTAAATCACCCATGATATCTCCGGTGTACTTATCCGGAACGACTACCTTTAAGGAAGCAATTGGCTCTAACAGCATCGGGGATGCCTCAAGGAATCCCTTCTTAAATGCTGCGGATGCCGCAACTTTAAATGCCATCTCGGAAGAATCTACCGGATGATAGGAACCGTCATATAAAACAGCTTTTACTCCGACAACCGGATATGCCGCTAACGGACCTCTCTGTACAGATTCCTGGATTCCCTTCTCCACTGCCGGGAAGAAATTCTTCGGAACAGCTCCACCGACCACACACTGTTCAAATACATATGGCGTTTCCAAATCGCCGGATGGTTCAAATGTCATCTTAACGTGTCCATACTGTCCGTGTCCGCCGGTCTGCTTCTTATACTTATATTCGACATCTGCCTTTTTACGGATAGTCTCACGGAACGCAACCTTTGGCTTTGTCAGTTCGATATCGACTTTATAGCGTTCTAACAGCTTGCTTGCCACAACTTCAAGGTGCTGGTCTCCCATTCCGTAAAGAAGTGACTGTCCATTTTCACTGTCATTGACTGCCTTAAGGGTCAAATCCTCTGCCATCAGCTTCTGCAACGCCTGTGAAATCTTATCCTCGTCCCCCTTGTTCTTTGCCTTGTAGCGCTTGTATGTGTAAGGGTTGGAAATGGAAGTCCGGATAAAAAGAATCGGGTTTGCTTTCGTGGACAGGGAATCTGTTGTGGCAGCTCCGGTCAGCTTTGCCAGTGCTCCGATATCACCGGCATGAAGTTCTTTTACTTCCTCCGGTTTGTTTCCTCTCATGACATATAATTTACCGATTTTCTCTTCAATATCCTTATGATGATTCCATAAGAGGTCATCTGTCTTGAGGACACCGGAATTTACTTTGATTAAGGAATATTTTCCAATAAACGGATCTGCAATCGTCTTCCAGATGTAAGCGGATTTCGGTTTTGCAAAATCATAATCTGCTGCAAATACTTCATTTGTCTTGGCGTTGATTCCCGCACAGGAGCGCTTCTCCGGGCTTGGCAGATACTTCACAATATCCACCAACAGTGTGTAAACACCTCTTGCAAGAATGTTAGAACCCATCAGCACTGGAACGATGCTTCCGTCTGCCACATTCACGCGGAGCGCCTGACGGATTTCATCCTCGGAAAATTCATCTCCGTTAAAGTAGCGGTCCATAAATTCCTCGCTGGTCTCTGCAACCGCCTCCATCAATGCTTCACGGCAGATTCCAAGGTTTTCCATGGAGTAATCCGGCACATCTGTCTTTTCGACCTCGCCGTTTTCCTTCCAGCGTTTTGCTCTCTGCTGTAAAACATTGACATATCCGACAAACTGTCCATTCTCACGGATTGGCAGATGGAACGGTGCAATTCTCTTTCCGTAAAGCTGCTGTAAATCCTCGACTACCTGCCGGTAGCTTGCATCATCGATATCCATATCCGTCACGAAAACCATCCGTGGAAGTTTGTATTTTTCGCACAATTCCCATGCCTTTTTCGTTCCAACCTCGATACCTGCTTTTCCTGAGACAACAATAATCGCTGCATCTGCCGCAGAAACTGCTTCCTCTACTTCTCCCACAAAATCAAAATAACCAGGAGTATCAAGAATATTAATCTTGGTGTCGCCCCACGGAATAGGTACTACTGCGGTATTAATGGAAAAAAGACGTTTCATTTCTTCTTTGTCATAATCGCTGATTGTGTTGCCGTCTGTTACCTTGCCCATGCGGGTCGTCATACCGGCCAGATAAGCCATTGCCTCGACAAGACTGGTCTTGCCGCTTCCGCCGTGTCCTAAGAGAACTACGTTGCGGATTTTGTCAGTTGTGTAAACATTCATCGCAAATCCTCCAATTCCAGTTATTTTATTCATGGTTATATTTTACTAAATCAGAGTATTTTTTACAACTATTTTATTCATATTTACTAATATGATATTATAATATCATCAATTTGTTTATATATTATGTATGGTTTCTGAACATTTTATTGCCCCTTATCCAAATGTTTTACATAAAATTCACATTTTGTACATATTTCATGGATGTCTGTCTGCTTTTCTAACCTTTTCTCCGGTTCTCTTGTTGACTTTTAGGGCTGAAATCTCTATGATAGTTTTGGAATACTTGAAAGAAAAATGAGGATTTTAAGAATGTCTTTTTCAAAGGTAGGATTTATCGGCTTAGGGCTTATCGGTGGCTCCATTGCCAAACGGTTAAAGAGCCTGTACCCGAAACTTGTCATCATAGCAACTTCCGGACATGAAGAAACCATCACAGAAGCATATGCAAAAAATCTCATTGCAAACAGCACGCGCTGTGCAATTTCTGATTTCTATGACTGTGACTATATTTTTTTATGCACACCGGTTCAGAAAAATATTGAATATTTAAAACTTTTAAAAGGAAATGTCAAAGAAGGTTGTATTATTACAGATGTGGGAAGTGTAAAAACAGATATTCATAAAGAAGTGACTGCGCTTGACATGGAGGACTGCTTTATTGGCGGACATCCAATGGCAGGTTCTGAGAAGACCGGGCTTTCAAATGCAAGTGAGTATCTTCTGGAAAATGCTTACTATATCATTACCCCGACTGCAAAAAGCAAGCCTGAGGAAGTAGAAGCTCTCCGGAAGCTTGTTGTTTCTCTCGGTGCTGTTCCGCTGATTCTGGACTACGAGGTTCACGACCATGCGACTGCGGCTATCAGCCATCTGCCGCATATCATCGCCTACAGCCTGGTAAATTTAGTCCGCACAGAAGATGATGCCAAGGAGACCATGAAAACGATTGCAGCCGGCGGTTTTAAGGATATCACGCGTATCGCCTCTTCTTCCCCTGTCATGTGGGAAAACATCTGTCTCTCCAACAAGACGCAGATTTTGCAGTTGATTGACGATTTCACCGCCGTGTTAGGTCAGATTCGGACTGATATTGCAAACGAGGACGAACAGGCGCTGCTTTCTTCTTTTACCGCCGCAAAAGATTACAGGGATTCCATCACAATTTCCGGAAACGGTCTGTTAAAACAGGTTTACGAGGTATATATAGATCTTGTCGATGAAGCCGGCGGAATTGCCACCGTCGCCACCCTGCTCGCAAGTCATCATCTGAGCATCAAAAATATCGGTATCATCCACAACCGTGAATTTGAAGAAGGCGTTCTGCGATTAGAACTTTACGATGGTGCCTCCCTTGCATCCGCAGTCAACCTGTTGGAATCTGAACAGTACCATATTTACAAACGGTCATAACAAAAAATGTGCGCTTTCGCGCACATTTTTTAAAGGTCATTAAAAATCTGATAGATATCAATTTTGAGTGCATCCGTGTCCGTCATTCCGATAAAGGTCGCACCGTATTTGTATTTCCCGTCCGGGCGCTCTTCCTGACGCACGATTTCGATAACTGCATCGACAACTTCCTTCGTCCAAATCTGGATTTTGGCATCGTAAGAACTTCCAATCTCCAATTTTTTTCTTGAAATAAATCCTACGCCGCTTCTTGATACATCTGTAACGTCGACGTGCATATACTTGAGGGTTGTGATTCCATCTTCATCCAGACGTTCCAGTTCTACCGTAACATCCAGTTCCAGACGTTTGTGTTTTCTCTTTTCTTCCATCATGAACTTTTTGCCCTTTCTTGCTTTTTCAGTGTATAAACATTGCATCTCCAAAGCTAAAAAACCGGTATTTCTCCTGTACTGCCGTCTCATAGGCAGACAGTACATGCTCTCTTCCTGCAAGCGCAGAAACAAGCATGACAAGTGTCGATTCCGGGAGATGGAAATTCGTAATCAGTGCATCAATCACCTTAAACCGATATCCCGGATAAATAAAAATCTCTGTCCATCCGCTGCACGCGCTTAATCTTCCGCTTTCGTCTGCAGCAGCCTCCATTGTACGGGTACTTGTTGTTCCAACCGCAATGACCCGATGCCCGCTCTCTTTTGCCGCATTAATCTTATCGGCTTCTTCCTGCTCAATCCGATAAAATTCCGAGTGCATATGGTGCTTTAAAACATCTGTTTCCTTCACCGGGCGGAACGTTCCAAGTCCTACATGAAGCGTCACTTCTGCAATCTGTACCCCTTTGTCACGTACCTGCTGCAAAAGCTCCGGCGTAAAATGAAGCCCCGCAGTCGGTGCCGCAGCAGAACCGTCATATTTTGCATAAACGGTCTGATAACGGTTCTTATCCTGTAACTGATGCGTGATATAAGGCGGAAGCGGCATCTGTCCCAGCCGGTCTAAGATTTCCTCAAAAATTCCCTCATAGTGGAACTGAATCAGGCGGTTTCCTTCCTCCACAATATCAATGACCTCACCGCGTAAGATTCCGTCACCAAACGAAATCCAGGTTCCCACTTTACATTTCTTTCCGGGTTTTACAAGGGTCTCCCAGACATCGTTTTCTTTCCGCTTTAAAAGCAGAATTTCAATTTTAGCCTCGGTTCCCTCTTTCACGCCGTAAAGCCGCGCCGGAATAACCTTTGTATTATTGATGACCAGGCAGTCCCCGGGATTTAAGTAATCCACGATATCCCTAAAAACCTTGTGTTCAATCTGACCTGTCTTTTTGTCAAGGAGCATCAGTCGTGAACTCGATCGGTCCTCAAGCGGATCCTGGGCAATGAGTTCTTCCGGAAGCTCATAATAAAAATCTTTTACATCCATATATTTTACTATCCTCCGAACTTCCTTTAGCGAAGGGTCGCATCTAACTTTTCTTTCATCTGCGTTAAAATCTGTTCCATCAGGCCTTCCATAACCTTTGCGTTTAATTCTTCCTCACGCGGTGTGAATACAACGGAAAATGCCATGCTCTTCTTGTTCATAGGAAGCTGAATTCCCTCGTATACATCAAATAACGTCACTTCTGTGACATAATCACACGCCTCTTTGATTCCATTTACCATCTGCTCGCAGGTCACTTGTTTATCTACTACAAATGCCAGGTCTCGTTTTTCCTCTGCAAATTTTGGAAGCGGAACAAATTTTCTTTCCTTGCCATACCATTTTGAAAGAACGCGGAGATCTAATTCCATCACATAAGCCGGAACTCTCATATCAAGCTCATCCTGAATCTCATAGGAAAGTTTTCCAAGATATCCCACGGTCTCTCCCTCACAGATAACCTCTGCCGTCTGATACGGATGCAGGAAGGTCTTCTTTGCCGGAGCATAAGAAAATGTGATGTTTAAGGTCTCTGCCACAAGCTCTGCTAATCCCTTTAAGGTAAAGAAGGACTCGTTTTCTCCAAAGATTCCAACACAAAGGGTCTCACGCTCATCCGGATACTCAGTTAACGGCAGCTCCTTTGGAATAAAAATATTTCCAAGTTCAAAGATTCTGCCCTCTAAGATGCCCTTCTTCTGGTTTCTTGAAATGGCATATAACATCTCAGACGCAAGTGTTGTACGCATCAGGGATAATTCCGCATTAATCGGATTAATCAGGCGGATTGCATGACGCTCCTTTGCATCCTCCGGGAATTTTAACAAATCTAAGTCAGCCGGTGAGAAGAAGGAATAATGGATGCCTTCATATGCACCTGCTGCACAAAGCGTGTTTTTAATTTTCCGCTCAGTATTCTGCTTTAAGTTGAGTCCGCCGGAAGTTACCTGTGCGGTCGGCATGAAGGTAGAAATCACATGGTCATATCCATACATACGGATGACTTCCTCTGCCACATCCGGGTAGGAATCCATATCCTCACGATATGCCGGAACCTGAAGCGTCAGTTCATCCCCGTTAATGACCGGGTTAAAGTTCAAGTTCTTAAGGATACGTAACATCTCCTGCTCCGGAACTTCGATTCCGAGAACACCGTTGACCTTCTTTACGCTGACCTTCATCTCTTTCGGCTCTACCGAATTGCCGGTTGATACCTCGATATGGGTGGAAGATACCTTTCCACAGCCAAGCTCCTCAATCAGATGCAGGGCACGCTTCATCGCCATCACCGTTGTGTACTCATAAACGCCCTTTGCATATAATGCACTGGAGTCTGAGGACTGTCCAAGTGCACGGGAACTCTTTCTGATATTGTCACGGGCAAATTTTGCCGCTTCGAACATGACATCTGTTGTCGTGTCTACGATTTCGGAATTTAAGCCGCCCATGATTCCGGCAAGTGCAACCGGTTTTACGCCATCGCAGATAACCAGATTGGAAGAATTTAACGCGAACTCTTTTTCATCTAAGGTTACAATCTTCTCCCCGTCTTCTGCACGTCTGACATGAATCTCGTCTCCCTCTAAATAGGAGTAATCAAATGCGTGCATCGGCTGTCCAAGCTCTTTTAAAACGTAATTTGTAATATCAACAACATTGGAAATGGAACCGATTCCGACTAATGCAAGACGGCGGCGCATCCATGCCGGAGATTCCTTTATCTGAACGTCATGTACATAATGTGCAATGTATCTCGGGCACAAATCGCTTGCTGCCACTTCTACCTTGAAATTCTTTTTTGCATCTGTCTCTGTATAATCCAAAGCAGGCTCTTTGCACTCTTTTCCAAGAACGGCAGCCACTTCTCTTGCAATTCCGTAGATGCTCTGGCAGTCCGGACGGTTTGCGGTGATTGCAATATCAAAAATCCAGTCATCCAGTCCTACAATCGGCTTTACGTCTGTACCCGGAACTGCATCCTCCGGAAGAACCAAAAGTCCGTTATAACCTGCACCCGGATATAAATCCCCGTTTAATCCAAGCTCTGTACCGGAGCAAAGCATTCCATAGGAATCATAGCCGCGCAGTTTTCCCTGCTTGATTTCCATCACGCCTTCGATGGTCACATGGTCCTTTGCGGTTGCATAAACGGTTGCGCCAATCAATGCCAGCGGGAATTTTCCGCCCGCCTTTACGTTGTCTGCGCCGCAGCAAATCTGAACGGTTCCGTGCTCTCCCGCATTTACCGTGCAAAGGCTCAAATGAGTATCCGGAATTGCCTCACAGGTCTCCACAAGTCCTACAACTACATTGCTAATATCTTTTCCCACCTGAAACAGTTCTTCTACTTCAAATCCACAGGAAAACAGCTTCTCCTCTAACTCCTTCGGTGTCACATCAATGTCTACATATTCTTTTAACCAGCTTAATGGTGCTAACATGATAAGCCTCCTTTCCCGTTAATCGTTAATCTGCTTTAACACGCGCAGATCCGATTCAAATAAATATTTGATGTTGTTGATGCCATACTTGAGCATAGTGAGACGCTCCAAGCCGATTCCGAATGCAAATCCACTGTATTCATCCGTATCAATACCGCAGCCCTCTAATACCTTCTTGTTTACAACGCCGGCTCCAAGTACCTCAATCCAGCCGGTTCCCTTGCAGAGCTTACATCCGCATCCACCACACTGGAAGCAGCTGACATCTACCTCAACAGACGGCTCGGTAAATGGGAAATAAGATGGTCTTAAACGTGTCTTTGTTCCCTCTCCGAAGATTTTCTGTACGGTCTCATCGAGCATACCCTTTAAGTCGCAGAGCGTAATATTCTTATCAACCACGAGTCCTTCCATCTGATGGAACATCGGAGAATGTGTCGCATCATCATCGGAACGGAATACTTTTCCCGGTGCAGCAATCATCTTAATTGGCGGTTTTTTCTTCTCCATCGTATGAATCTGTGCTGCGGAAGTCTGGGTTGCAAGTAAAAATTCCTTTGACAGGTAAAACGTATCCTGCATATCTCTTGCAGGGTGATCCTGCGGTGTATTTAAAGCGGTAAAATTATAGTAATCATTCTCGATTTCTTTTGTCTCTACCACTTCAAATCCCATTCCTGCAAATATATCAATGAGCTGGTTACGAATCTGTGTCACCGGATGCAGATTTCCCATCTGTGGCTTCTCTGCCGGCATTGTAACATCGATTTTCTCGCTCTCATATTTTAAACGCAGTTCCTCTGCCTCCACCTTGGCAATGCGCTCCTCTAAGAGGCTTTCAATCGCCTCGCGGGTCTCATTTACCCACTGTCCGACCTTCGGTCTGTCCTCCGGTGCCACATCCTTCATTCCTTTCAGTACGGCAGTCAGCTCTCCCTTTTTGCCGAGGAAGGCGGTGCGGACATCGTTTAATCTGGTAAGCCCGTCAGAGGCTTCAATTTCCTGAATGGCTTTTGCACGGATTTCCTGCAATTTTTCCTTCATGTTCTGTTCTCCTTTTTCATCTATTTCGCGCCGGGCGCGAGCTGCACATCCTCGCGATGCACAAAAAAAATCCCTTCATATCACATAGATATGAAGGGACGATTCACTCGCGGTACCACCCTGCTTCCGAATGTCATAGTTACATCCGGCACTTTTTCTGCGTAACGTGCAGCAAACGTCACAAACTACAAGATAACATCCTTCATTCATGCGGCTCCTGTGGGAAGGTTCAATTATAACTGATTCTTAAGAAAGTTCTCAGCCGGTTACTTTCTCTCTCTGTCAGCCAGGTTATAATCTACAAAACACATTCACAGCCTTTTTCATAACGCTTATTCTATCACAGCCCATTTCAAACATCAAGCAGTTTTTTTCTTTTTACTGCGGTCGCGCTTGAGCCAGCGTTCAAAACTGTCATTAAACACGACATTGATTTCCGCCGACATCATCATGATATACATACAAAAATACAGCCACAGCATAATCAGTGCAATCGTTGTCAGACTTCCGTACATGGACAGTCCGTTAAAGTAGTCCACATATATGGACAATCCAAATGAAAACACATACCATGCCACTGCGCAGATAACCGCCCCCGGAAGCTGGCTTTTAAAACTTAACTTCCGGTTTGGAATTGCGGTAAATATAACTGCGAAAAACAGAATCAGCAAACCAAGCAAAATCAGTCCTCTAAACTTTGATAAAAGCGAAACTGCATGCACTAAAAAAGGCACATATTTTGTTGCAAGTTCCTGTAAGGAATTACCAAAAACAAGAATCAGTAGCGTAAACACAATGGCAACCAGAAAAACAATGGTATAAATAATTGCCCAGAACCGGAGAACAAACCAGTTTCTGGTCTCTTCCAGGTCATTGACCGAATTTAAGCCATCCGTCATATACTGCACGCCTTTTGCCGCAGACCAGATTGCAACTACGGCAGTAATCGAAATTAATCCCATCGAGCGGCTGTACACTTCATCAATCAGACTAATCATAAACGGTGCGATATAATCCGGCATCACGTGGCGGATAATTTCAAGAATCATCCCTTCCGTAATTGAGGTATAACGTAATAAGGAGGAAAACACCATCAGAAACGGAATCATGGACAATATAATAAAAAATGCAGACTGTGCAGCATAAGCATTTATCTTATCGCGTTTACATTTGTCCAAAAAAGCCTTCACCGTTCCAATTATTTTCCAAATCATCTGATATCCCCTTTCTCTTCCATATCCGTAATTTCTATATTCTGATAAAAACTGCGCAGGATTTCCTGATAGCTCATTCCCGCCTTTGCCATCCCGTTGGCCCCGTTCTGGCTCATGCCAAGCCCGTGACCATAGCCTCCGCCGGATAAAAGATAAGTCCCGTCTTTCTGCTTTTCCACCGTCGTAAAGGCTGACGGCAGCAGTGCACTTGGCGTTCCTTCACTTCCATCGGAAAAGGTCAGCGTCAACGCTCCCACTCCCAAAATTTTGCGGATATTATATTCCGTTTTTACAAGCACAACTCCACGCTTATAGGTAAGTTTCAAGGTAAGAATACAGCCGGAATCGCTGCGTTCCTCCACTGAAATCTTTTTTAGGCTGCCAAAATCTGAAAGATTCTCTGCCTCCGTTTTTCCATCTTTTTTCAGGTAGCTGATAGTTTCAGGAGATGCCTTCTTTCGCTCTGTTAAAATCTGATTGACAGCATCTGTCTTATCGCTGTAGTCTGCAGTAATCTGCCAGCGGTAATAGCGCACATCACTGTCATATCCATCTGGCGTCGACTGAATATAAGTACGGAAACCGTCTTCATCTGCAAGATTTCCGTCATATTCTTCCATATTTAGACAGAATTTGTGCAAATATCCATAGGAAGGATTTCCGGCATCATTCCAGACCGCCGAGGTGTCTGTGTATCCCGCTGAGGTGGAAAAATAATATGCTTCGAGAACATTTCCCTCATATGCAAGCACCTGTCCGTGCGTCTCATCCACCGCCTGAATACTTTCCTCCGTTTCCGCCACCTTATTATATACCTGATAGGACGTACTGTCATCCATATGTGCGCCAAAAGCCGCAAGGCTGCCCTTTAAAAGCTGGATATACGCATAGCTTCTGGCACAGACCGCCTGCGCCTTTAATGCCTCCGGTGCATAGCTGACCGGCATCTCACTCGGCACCACCGCATAGAGATACTGCTCAAACGGAAGCTGGTTGACCAACGTATAACCGTCTTCGTATGCCCGCACCTCCATCACACCATAGTAGCCGTTTGAGAGCAGATTTCCGTCTGCATCACACAGATAAGTTCTGCCGCTTCCCTCCGGAGTCAGGGAAAATACCTCTCCGCCTGCCGTAAGCTCTCCTGTAATATGTAAGACTTCTCCTGCCTCTGCCGTCCATGTCTCTTCTCCGAGTACCGCAGACGCATCCGTATCACTCTTTAAATATACATCCGAGTGAAACTTCGTGCCGTCCTCTGCCAAAAGAAGCACCCGGATACTTTGAATACTTGCCGGTTCCCGGATTAAGATGGCACACACCTCATCCCCCGCCGTCACGTATTCAAGTACCATATTTCCAAGCACCACATCCGAGATAGACTTTTCCGTCACATCCCCATAAGTGCGGTATACCGGAAGTTTGCCACTGTGGCGGATTTTGCCGTAACCTCTGATTTCAATCGTGTCCTCATCATAAGAAATCATGTCTCCCTCAATGGTATCCTGTTTTCTGCGAATACCGGAAAGTTCTCCATCCTTAAAAATCAAATCGCAGACGCCGGGTTTTACTTCAAGCTCCGGCTGCATCCCTGTTTTCTCATAAGAGGCACCCGAAAATAAAAAAGACACCGTTCCATCCGTAATATTTTTCACATAGACATTGGGAATCTCCTGTTCTTCCTTAAAAGCCCCTCTGACGCCGACACATATTCCGTCAATCCGGTAAATCTCATACGCCTTCCAGTTTTCGAAATAACTGTCAGGCAATGCCGTCGTATAATCTCCATTATTTGTAATCAGCACAAGCCCGTCTGCCGCTTCTATCCGGTCTACGACAAGAAGCGTATCCGTCTGCACTTCCTGCTTCATATCAAGGCTTTTCAGAATCTGTCCATACACACTATCCCACTGCTCATGTGTTACAACCGTCCTTTTTGAAATTCTGTCTGTCTGCTCTATGTAATCGGAAAGTCCAAGCTGCTCTAACAGCTGCGTCAGCATCTCTCCTGTCAGATAATCCCTGTGATAAGGCAAAAACCAGACATCCCAGTCTATGTCTTCATAGACCCCAAATGACAGTTCCTGCTTTACTTCGTCCACCGCCACATAATTTTCAGACCAGACTGTGGTATCGTAAGTTCTGTTTTTCAGTTTCTGAAACAAAATCAGCAGAAGCAGCAACACCAGACCAAAAAACAGGCATATGGTTGCATACAGGCGTCTCTTTCTTTTCATAATTCCCATTCCCTTATTTTAGTTCACAAAGCAAACACACGTTCTTTATAAACATTCTACTATCATTAAAAGAAGCTGCTTTTATTTCAAAGCAGCTTCCTTTCTTGTGTATTTTACCAGTCTTTTGTATGCTTTATTTTCTCCGGGTACTTCAAAAAATTCTTCTTTCCGTATCCTGATTACAGCTTTTCATACGTACGTCAAGAATTCATCTTACGTACTTTTCTTATTTCTTTTGAGTAAACCCAAAATGCCGTTTCCTACGTTTTTGACGCCTAGCGAATGCTAGGTGGGTAACCGCATACAAGCTTCTGCCTTCCACTGCTCGCGTACCAAAGTACTGATGGCCTGACATCCACTTGAGAATATAGGAATCCCATAAACGTAAATGTAGGTTCAAAAATGTAGGGGTGTCGTACATCCCAGGTCTATTCTCTTTTCTCTGTGTCTCTTATTATACTTTAATATGCCCCGTTACGCAACTATAAATTAGTGGGAATTTTTGAGGCTTTTGTAAAAAACTGTTTTTAAACCTGTGCAATCTTAAGTTCAAACCAGAAGGTAGAGCCTTTTCCAAGCTCACTTTCTACACCATATTTTGCATCATGCAGTTCAAGTACATTTTTTACAATGGAAAGTCCGAGTCCCGTTCCCATCACTGCCCGCTTATGGGTCTTGTCCACCTTATAATAGCGGTCCCACACATACGGAAGCGCATCCTTAGCGATTCCCTCACCGCTGTCTGTCACCTCAATCCGCACACTGTCTCCTTTTATGAGCTGGCGTACCCAGATGGTCTTATCCTCTCCGGTGTAATTGATGGCATTATTAATCAGATTGTAAATGACCTGAAAAATTTTGTATTCATCCGCTTCCACACAGACTTTTCTGTCATATTCAAACAGGATAGAATACCCGTCTTTTTCCTTTAACTTATTATACCGCTCTAACACCGCTTCTATGCTTTCGGTCAGGTTATAAACTGCCGCATTTTTCTGCATGACACCCGCCTGTAATTTGGAAATATCAAGCATATCATTGACAAGATTCGTCAGGCGCTCCGCTTCATCGATGACTACCTGTACATTTTCCGGCGAATTTTCTCCCGGAAGGTCACGCATCACTTCCGCATAGGCAATAATCATGGTAAGCGGCGTCCGAAGGTCATGGGAAACATTGGCAATCAGTTCTCTGCGCAGTGTCTCATTTCTTCCCAGCTCTGTCGCTGTGGCATTAAGTGTATCGGACAATTCTGCAACTTCCCTGTAATCCTTTCCTTCAAATCGTACATCAAAATCACCTTTTGCCATTTTTTTTGCTGATTCGTTAATTTTGATAAACGACCTTGATACCTGTCTTGAAATAAGAAGTGCAATGCCAAGGGAAAGTAGTACCATAATGACAGTAATCCAGACCAGTTCGATGCGCAGTGTATTTACCGTTGCATCTACAGGTGTAATCTGACAGTTGACCATCAGAATTTCTTCTTCCCCGTCCACCGTCACAATACTCACATAGATAACACTCTCGATGCCGTCCTGTCCGTGGTTCTGCATAAAAAGTGCTGCGTTGTCGTCGCCTGGAAGCGGCATGTTTTCCGGAATTGCGGGCTGTTCTTTTACGTCTCCGTCAAAAAAAGTCTTGTTGATACTTCCCTCAAATTCGATTTTTGCAGAACCACCGTTTTCCTTCGCTTTCTCATAATAAAGCTGTATCTGGTATTCCGGCATTCCGTTCATCCGAGAATTGGCAATATATTCAGCGCTGTAAAGTTCTTCTCCGGACAGATTCGTCACAAAAATTCCCATGTTATTTCCGGCTGCCAGCTCGTCAAGCTCATCGGCTACATTCTCCGAGCCGCTTTGCAGCACCGCAGTTGCATCCGTTACTATTTTTTCCGCTTCTCCGGTCTTTATCATCTTGTAAAAAGAGTCCAGGTAGCAAATCTGAATCAGCCACAAAACAACCAGCAGAACTCCCGTAAATATCAGGAGATAAAAGAAAATTTTCCATTTAATACTGATTTTTTCATGCTTCAAACCGATAGCCCACCCCTCTTAATGTAACCAGAAACTTCCGATAATCGCCAAGACTGCTGCGCAGCAGTTTGATATGCGTATCGAGTGTTCTGTCGTCTCCGTAGTAATCGTAGCCCCACACTTCTGTAATCAGTTTTTCTCTCGAGAGTGCAATGTTGCGGTTGCGCACCATATAAAACAAAAGGTCATACTCCTTCGGGGACATATCCACGCGCTCGCCGTCCACTGTAACCGTGCGCCCGGTAAAATCGACTACCAGCCCTTCCGCTGTAAAAATTTCATGCCCGTTTTTCATGCTCTTATCGGAATTACGTCCGATTACCACTTTCACACGCATCATTAATTCCTTCGGGGAAAACGGTTTTACGACATAGTCATCGATTCCCAGCTCAAATCCGTGGATGCGGTCGTATTCCTCACCGCGCGCAGAAAGCATAATCACCGGAATATCCTTTATTTTTTTAATTTCACGGCAGGTAGAAAAGCCATCCAGCTCCGGCATCATCACATCGAGAATCATGACATCAAAATCCTGTTTTTTGCAGATTTCGATTGCCTCCATGCCATCGCATGCCTCTGTTACCTCATATCCTTCAAATTCTCCGTACTTGCGGATAATGGCGCGAATCTTTTCTTCGTCATCCACTACTAATATTTTTTCCATTTTCATCTCTCCTTTAACTCCTTCGTATTCGGTAAATACATCTTATCGACATCATGTGACGATTATGTGATAACCTTCTGATTCCTTCCCGAAGATTCCTAAATCGACAAAAACTGCTCTCTTGCCCGCTTTAAATTCACGTAAAACCAGCCAAATGCGACTAAAAAAACACCTAAAAACACGTATTTAACCGCTCCGGGGAAATGAACTTCTTCTCCAATTGCACTAAGCAGTCCGATAAGTGCCAAAACGCCTCCGAATACCGCTTCTTTCCACGCAATAAACGAAATAAAGTCCTGTGGCTTCTTACACTTTTTCACTTCTTCCTGCGCTAAAATAAGACTGTCAATTTTTCCCGTATGCTTCATCCGCAGTGCTGATGCAGACAGATAAATCCCCATTGCAAAAATAACAATATCCACCACTATCATAATGACTGATTCCATATTTTCCTCATCTCCGCTTTTATTTTTTTCTACATTATAATCGGTCTTTCAAAACCTTGCAAGAATCAACATTTCGGGTTGAACTATTTTTACAATTGTTATACAATAGTAAAAAATGACTATATCAATACATAGGAGTGATGGACGATGAAATTAGATAACGTGAAAATTCTAATCGGCGACGATTCCATTCTTGCAAGAAAACAGTTAAAAGATATTATATCTACTTATGGCAGCCCAATCTTTTTAGAAGCTTCCAACGGGCAGGACACCATTGACATTTATAAGAAAGAGGCTCCCGCTCTCGTGTTCCTCGACATTGTAATGCCGGTTAAAGATGGAAATGCCGCAATCCGTGAGATTGTTTCCTATGACAACAAGGCTGACATTGTCGTTGTATCTTCTGTCGGCACACAGTCCCAGCTGAAAGCTGCAATCGAGGCAGGTGCACATGATTTTATTCAAAAACCATTAAGTGCCGAACAGATTCATCATGTGCTTACCACCAGGTTTGAAGGGAGATAATATATGTACGCTCAGTTTTTTGGAAATTATCTGCTGGAACGGAATGCCGTCACAAGAAAACAGCTTATCGACGCCATGAAACAAATGGCATCCGAAGAAGTCAAGCTCGGTGCACTTGCAATCCATGAAGGCTATATGACTGCCAGCGAAGTGGATAATATTGTCATCATGCAGACTCATCAGGACAAACGTTTTGGAGAACTTGCCATTCAGGAAGGATATCTTACTCCGGAACAGGTTTCCGAGCTGCTCAAGAAACAGCCCCCAAGCTTTCTGCTTCTGGGTCAGATTCTGGTAGAACGCGGAATCATTAATAATTCTGAGCTCGAAAATCTGATTGTCGATTATGAATCTTATAATGAACTCTCAGATTTTGATTTTTCTGATGAAACCATGGAAAATATCAATCACATAATTGACTCTTTCCTTGTTGACACAAAACAGACCCTTTCAAAACCGGAGCTCTCTTTCTTACACCTGTTATTTAACAATCTGTTGCGTTTTATTGGGGATGATTTTACACCAGTTGCACCGACTCCATGCCGGGAATATCCGACAACGTACTGTGTTTCCCAGAAAGTACTCGGTGAATTTTCTGTAAAAACTTATCTTGATATGCCAAAAGATGCTGCGATTGCCTTTGCCTGCCGCTATGCAGGTGAGTCCTTCATCGAGTTTGACGAATATGTACAGGCATCCTTAGATGATTTCTTAAATCTGCACAATGGTCTGTTTCTTGTAAATATGTCCAATGATATGGGCATCGAATTACAGTTAGAGCCTCCGATGGAAGAAACCGGTGGTTTGTTATCCTTTAAGGAAGGAGCTTTCCTGTTCCCGATTCTCTATCCGTTTGGCATGATTTACTTTATTTTTGAAGTCTGCAAAAATGATTAAATCATTTTTTACATAAGTTCCCAAAGGGCACGAAAAAGGGACATCAGAACCGGCATTCACCGGAACTGATGTCCCTTTTTTATGACTTATTTATTTCTTTAGAAATCCTCTCACTACATCTGGCATCTCATCCACTTCACAGACGGTTGTATGACGTACCTCGGCATTTCGGATTTCCTCGATTGCCTGTGGCACTGCGACATTTCCGATTCGGCTTAACTCATCCACAAGTTCAAAGTCTGTCATACTGTCATAACGATGGTCAATCGCATCCATGACGCTTCTGGTGAATTTGAATGGGCTTGCAGTGGACGCAATCACAGTCTTTGTTGCGGTATCTCCGGTATCTTTTTTGTATTTGCCGTAAACACCCGCTGCAACTGCCGTGTGCGTATCAATAATATATCCGGTGTTCTCATAGAGATAACGGATGACCTCTGCTGTCTCTGCCTCGCTGGTATAATTGCCATAGAAATCAGCAAGCTGCTCTTTCATTTCCGGTGTAATCTCATATTTGCCGGTCTGATTCAATTCTCTCATCAGTGCTGCATTCTTCTGCGGGTCATTTCCTGCAATGCGGTAAATCAGTCTCTCTAAGTTGCTGGAAATCAGAATATCCATGGACGGAGAGCTTGTCAGCATGAACTCACGGTTTTTGTCATACGTTCCGGTTGAGAAGAAATCATACAAAACTTTATTCTCATTGGAAGCACAGATTAATTTTGCAATCGGAAGTCCCATATTTTTTGCATAAAAAGCAGCTAAAATATTTCCGAAATTTCCGGTCGGAACCACAACATTAATCTTCTCTCCCTTGGCAATCTCACCGTTCTCATATAACTTTGCATACGCATAGACATAGTATACAATCTGTGGAACCAGACGTCCGATATTGATGGAATTTGCGGAGGAGAACTGATATCCGGCATGATTCATCTCTTCTGCCATTGCAGCATCCGAAAACATCTTTTTCACACCGGTCTGTGCCTGGTCAAAATTGCCATGAATGCCGACTACGAATGTATTATCGCCCTTCTGTGTCACCATCTGCTTTTCCTGAATCGGGCTGACACCGTTCTTCGGGTAAAATACGATAATCTTGGTTCCCTTTACATCTGCGAATCCTGCCAGGGCTGCTTTTCCGGTGTCTCCCGAGGTTGCGGTTAAGATTACGATATCGTTCTTTACCTGATTCTTTCTTGCAGAGGTAATCAAAAGATGTGGCAGAATGGACAATGCCATATCCTTAAATGCGATTGTCGGTCCGTGAAACAGCTCCAAATAATATGCGCCGTCCGCATTTACAAGCGGAGCAATCTCTTCGGTATCGAATTTGCTGTCATAGGCAGCTTCGATACACTGTTTTAATTCTTCCTCTGTAAAATCGGTCAAAAAGCGCTTCATCACCTCAAATGCGGTCTCCTGATAGCTCATTTTTGCCAGTTCATCCAAATCCAAATCCAGTTTCGGAATGGAAGTTGGGACATAAAGTCCGCCGTCATTTGCCAGACCCTTTAAAATTGCCTGAGAAGCAGTCACCTGCTCGTTTGCATCTCTTGTGCTTGCATACATTAATTCCATGTTCTAAATCCTCTTATCCTTCTGATTTCCACTTCTAAACCACTTTTCACACATTATAAAGAAAGTAGCCGCTACTGTCAAGTTCCTGCCGCACGATTGAAGCCACTTGCCCATCCGTCTCAAACGTGCTATGATAAATTCATCTCACCAATGAAAAGTAATTATCCTGGAGGTCTTATGCAAAAAGGTGTTTATCTCGCCAAAAAGAAAGACGGTACTATTTACTACCGCTCAAGCATTACGTTTCGCGAAAAACACATCAGTCTTGGCAGCTATGCCACCGAAGAGGAAGCCAGTGCTGCTTATCTGGATGCACAGTCACTTTTAGACGATACCTCCTGCACGATTCACGACCTTCCGGGACAGAACCGGCCCATCTCTTTTGAGAAAGCCATAACGCTTGTCAATTTCCGGGATAACGGCATTTATATCAAAAATCCGATTTACCTTGCCAGAGGCTATTTTTCCTATTATCTTTCCCCTGCGCTTGCATTAAAATTTGATATTGATGACCTGTTCTACTATTCCAGCCACAAAATATTACGGCGTCAGGGACATCTGTTCGTCAATGACTACGGTATGCAGTATTCCATTCTCTCCCGCTACGGCATCCGTCCCTATGCGGTTGCAGAACGTGACTACACGTTCAAAAACGGAGATTCTACAGACTTCCGTTATGCAAATATTATTATCATCAACCCCTACCACGGCGTTGCCCGATTTGAGCGAAACGGTATCATCCGCTACCGCGCTGCCATCCATATCAATGGCGTCTATCAGCTTGGCACCTATTCCACGGAAGAAAAAGCTGCCATCGCTTATAACAAGGCGGTCGACCTTGCAAAAGCGGCCGGTATTGCAAAAGAGTTCCCGGAGAACTATGTGGATACGCTTTCCCCAAAGGAATATGCCGACCTCTATACGCATCTAAAGCTATCCAAACGCTATCTGTCTTACCTTGCATCGTTTACAGAGAGCTCTAAATCATAGAATTTTAAAGCCGCACCAGAAACGCATGTCTCATATGGTTTTTGGTACGGCTTTCCTTTTACGTAAAATTTCTATTTCTGGTTAATATAGTTTACCAGTCCCTCGCAGTCGATAATCTTCTGCATAAACGGCGGAAACGCCTGCCCCTGATAGGAAGTTCCCTTTGTCAGGTCTGTGATAACGCCGGTGTCAAAGTTTACCTCCACCTCATCCCCGGCATCAATTGCGGCTGCCGCCTCCGGACATTCGATAATCGGAAGTCCGATATTAATGGCATTTCTGTAAAAAATGCGGGCGAAGGTTTCTGCTATCACACAGCTGATGCCTGCCGCCTTGATTGCCAGTGGTGCGTGTTCTCTCGAAGAACCACAGCCAAAGTTCTTGTTGGCAACCATGATATCTCCAGTCGTTACATTTTTCACAAAGTCCTTATCAATGTCTTCCATGCAATGCGTTGCAAGTTCCTTCGGATCCGAGGAATTCAAATATCTTGCAGGAATGATAACATCGGTATCTACATTATCGCCATATTTGAATACATGACCTTTTGCTGCTTTCATCTGATTTCCCCCTTCCTATAATTCATCCGGTCCGGATAATTTTCCAGTTATCGCACTCGCTGCGGCAACTGCCGGACTTGCCAGATAGATTTCAGATTCTGTATGTCCCATACGTCCTACGAAGTTACGGTTTGTTGTGGAAACACACCGCTCATGCTCCGCAAGAATACCCATATAACCGCCCAGACATGGTCCACACGTCGGAGTGCTGACAACAGCGCCTGCCTCTACAAAAATTTTTAACAGTCCCTCTTCCATTGCATCCAGATAAATCTGCTGGGTTGCCGGAATTACGATTACACGGAGACCTTTTTTCACTTTTTTCCCTTTTAAGATGGAAGCTGCAATTCTTAAGTCTTCCATACGTCCGTTGGTGCAGGAACCGATAACCACCTGGTCAATCGGAATATCTCCCACCTCATCAATCGTTTTGGTGTTCTCCGGAAGATGCGGAAATGCTACGGTCGGTCTTAAAGCGCTAAGATCGATGGTAAATTCCTGCTCATACTCTGCATCCGTATCTGCCTCATAAACGGTATACGGCCGTTTGGAATGTTCTTCCATATATTTCTTTGCAACATCATCCACCGGGAAAATTCCGTTCTTTCCCCCCGCTTCAATTGCCATATTCGCAATCGTGAAACGATCATCCATGCTCAGATATTGAATTCCATCCCCTGTAAACTCCATAGATTTGTAAAGCGCACCGTCTACACCAATCATTCCAATGATATGTAAAATGATATCTTTTCCGCTTACCCACTTTGCCGGTTTGCCGGTCAGATTGAATTTCATCGCAGAAGGAACTTTAAACCATGCTTTTCCGGTTGCCATTCCAGCCGCCATATCCGTGCTTCCCACACCTGTTGAAAATGCTCCCAATGCACCGTAAGTACAGGTATGCGAATCCGCACCGATAATCACATCCCCTGCGACCGTCAGTCCTTTTTCCGGCAGCAGCGCATGCTCGATACCCATCTCTCCCACATCAAAATAATTGGTGATATCATGCTTACATGCAAATTCTCTGACACATTTACAGTGCTGTGCAGATTTAATATCTTTATTCGGCACAAAATGATCCAGCACCAGTGCAATCTTATCCTTGTCAAAAACACCATCCACCTTCATTTTGTCCATCTCATGAATGGCAACCGGTGAGGTAATGTCATTTCCAAGCACCAGATCAAGATCTGCTTCAATAAGCTGTCCTGCACTGACTTTCGGAAGCCCTGCATGTGCTGCAAGGATTTTTTGTGTCATTGTCATTCCCATGCGCATATCCTCCTGATTTCTATACTTCTTTTATGGCAAAAACCTGTGTGTAGCTTTCGCCTGTCGTGTGTGTGTTGTATTTCAAATGCTATTCTAGCATAAGTATTATTATAATAAAAATACATAATAAATATGTTTACCATAACTTTATTTCATGATAAAATAATGATAAGAAAAAGAGGAGGCATTTATGAATCAGAATCTTTCATCCTACCGGATTTTTTACACAGTTGCCCAGACCGGAAACATCTCCCGGGCAGCCAAGGAACTTTATATCAGTCAGCCTGCCATCAGCAAATCCATCCAGAAGCTCGAAGAAAGTGTCGGCTGCAAGCTTTTTTCCAGAAGCTCAAGAGGCGTAGTTCTCACAGAGGAAGGGAAACTTTTATTTGACCATGTCAGAAGTGCATTTGAGACCTTAGAACTTGGGGAAGAAAAGCTGCGCCGCTCCATTGAGCTTGGAGTCGGACACTTAAAAATCGGTGTCAGTTCGACCCTCTGCAAATATATTCTTCTACCTTATCTAAAAGAATTTATCCGGCGCAACCCTCACATTTCCATCTCCATCTCCTGCCATTCGACGAATGATACGCTTGCGCTCCTCGAGGATGACAAGATTGACATCGGACTTGTCGGCAAACCGGATAATATGAGAAATCTTCAGTTTGATTATGTGGAAGAAATCGAAGATATTTTTGTCGCCACGAAGGAATACCTGCGCAATCTTCATGCCAGGGGTGTCTCAAAAGACCAGATACTGCCAAACTCCACCCTGATGCTTCTCGACAAAAACAATATGACAAGACAGTATATTGATGACTATCTTCAGGAAAATCAGATTCAGGTACGGGATTCCATTGATATTTCCAGCATGGATCTTTTAATCGACTTTGCCCGAATCGGCGTCGGTGTTGCCTGTGTCATCAAAAGCTTTGTAAAAAAAGACCTCGCCGACGGCTCTCTGATGGAAATTCCGCTTGGAATTCCCATCCACAAGCGCGAGGTAGGCTTTGCCTACAAAGCGGGAACCAAACCCTCCAAATCACTTGCCTCTTTTATTCGTTTTTACCGGGAGCAGCAGTAAACCCATGGAGCCAGTTTCCTTTCAGATAATACAGCAGGAAAATCACCGAACTGATGGACCATGTCAGCGGATACGCCCAGAACACCACTTCTATCTTCGGAATAAAGTGCACGGTAATCGTGATATAGGTAATCCGGATTAAGCACCATGCCGCTAGCATGACAAACATCGGAACCGCTGATTTTCCTGCTCCACGCATAATTCCGGCAATGCAGTGGGAAAATGCAAGGAAACAGTAAAATAACGCTTCAATGTGCGCCTGACGGCTTGCAATCTCGACAACGCCCGGTGTATCGTCAAACAACACCGTAAAATACGGCATAAACTGATAAACTACAACTCCAACCAACTCCGCTAGTGTCACGGAGCAGAAAATTCCAAACACTGCCCCTTTCTTCGCACGGTCATACTGCATTGCACCAAGATTCTGGCTTATAAATGTAGTCAATGCCATTGCAAAGCAGTTGATTGGCAGAAATGCAAATCCCTCTATCTTGGCATAAACACCACAGCCCGCCATCGCAAGCACTCCAAACGCATTGATATTCGACTGGACCACAATATTTGCAATAGAAATAATCGAGTTTTGTAATCCCGATGGCAGTCCAAGTCTCAAAATCTGGCTCAACATATCTGCATGGAACCGGATTTCTTTGATTCTGACCTGATAAACTTCTTTTTTCCGTACCAGACGCCAGAAGCATAACAGTGCACTCACTGCCTGGGAAAGTGCTGTTGCAAGCGCCGCCGACCAGACGCCGAGCCCCAGTCCACCCACAAATGCAAAGTCAAGGCCAACATTCACAAACGAAGAAATCATCAGATAATATAACGGATGTCTGCTGTCTCCCACTGCCTGCAAAATTCCCATGCAGATATTATACATGACAAACGCAATCGACCCGCCAAAATATACTCTGAAATACGCCACCGAATCCGGCAGCACCTCCGTTGGTGTTCCCATCCACACCAGAATCTGCGGTGCAAACAAAATCCCGACTACCGTAAGGAGCAGTCCCGCCGCAAGTCCGAATGCAATATCCGTGTGTACCGCACGTTTCAGACTTTCGTCATCGCATGCGCCAAAATACCGTGAGATAATAACGCCCGCACCGGTTGCCGTTCCATTGATAAAGCCGACCAGAAGGAAAATCAGGCTTCCTGAGGAGCTTACCGCCGCAAGCGCCTCACTTCCTAAAAAATTTCCAACAATCAGCGAATCAACCATATTATATAATTGCTGAAATAAATTGCCCATAAAGAGAGGGATTGCAAATACTACAATCCCCCTCCAGATGGAACCTGTCAATAAATTCGATTCCTTTTTCATCTGATACCCTATTTCATTACGATATTTACAATTCTGCCCGGAACATAAATTTCTTTTACAATGGTTCCGGTCAGTTTGTCTGCGATAACCTCTTTTGCTCTTGCAATGACATCCTCTTTTGCATCGTCTCTGCCGATTGCAAGAGTACCTTTTGTCTTGCCGTTAATCTGAACTGCAATCTCTACAGTATTCTCAATCGTCTTTGCCTCGTCAAACTCCGGCCATTTCTCAAATGCAATCGTGCTGTCGTGACCCATCTTTTCCCAGATTTCCTCTCCGACATGCGGGCAGATGCAGGAGAACATCTTAATTAACCCTTCTGCATACTCTCTCGGGCACTTGCCGGCTTTGTATACATCATTTACAAAAATCATCATCTGGCTGATGGCTGTATTGAAACCAAGCTGCTCAAAATCACTTGTCACTTTCTTCACGGTCTGATGATATACCTTGGTGAGTGTGTCATCGTTCTCGTCTACGATATTGTCCGGGTTTGCAAAGAATGTCCATACACGTGTGATGAACTTTCTCGCACCTGCAACACCGTTAGAGCTCCATGGCTTCGACACTTCAAGAGGTCCCATGAACATTTCGTAGAGTCTTAATGTATCTGCACCGTACTCCTCTACAATATCGCTCGGATTGACTACATATTTGGGGAAACGTTTTCCCATCTTAATACCGTTTTCACCTAAAATCATACCCTGATGAACCAGTTTCTTAAACGGCTCCTTCACCGGTGATAAGCCGCTGTCGTACAGGAAACGGTTCCAGATACGGGAGTACATCAGATGTCCTACTGCATGCTCCGGACCACCGATATATAAGTCAACCGGGAGCCAGTGTTTTAACAGCTCCTGATTTGCAAATTCCTTGTCATTGTGCGGGTCGATGTATCTCATATAATACCAGGAAGAACCGGCAGAACCCGGCATTGTGGCAGTCTCTCTGACACCCTTGACGCCGTTGTGATCATACTGTTTCCATTCAACTGCATTCTCCAGAGGTGCCTTGCCGTTTTTTCCCTTGTAATCCTCAAGCTCCGGTAAAATCAGAGGCAGTTCCTCATCCGGAAGGAAGTAAATTTCACCATCCTCCTTATATACACACGGAACCGGCTCACCCCAGTATCTCTGACGTGCAAAAATCCATTCGCGGAAATGGTAGTTCACTTTTCTTCTGGCAACGCCCTGCTTCTCGAGCTTATCTGTAATTGCCTCTTTGGCTTCCTCTACAGTAAGTCCGGTAAATTCCTCAGAATTGATTAACTTGCAGCCCTTTCCGAGATAATCGCCCTTCTCAAATGCATGCTCAGAGACATCTGCACCGTCAATGACCTGAATCATGTCAATTCCATGTACCTGTGCGTACTCAAAGTCACGCTGGTCATGGCTTGGCACCGCCATAACGGCACCGGTTCCATAGCTTGCAAGCACAAAATCACCAATAAAAAGCGGTACTTCCTTGCCGTTTACCGGGTTAATCGCATATAAGCCCTTCAGCATACAGCCGGATTTGGTCTTGTTTAACTCGGTACGGTCCATATCATTTTTCTTCAAGGTCTCATCAATATATGCCTGAACCTCTTCTCTGTTCTCCACACGATCCATAAGTCCCTTGACAATTTCTCCATCCGGAGCAAGCACCATAAACGTAATGCCGTAAATCGTCTCGATACATGTGGTAAAAATAGAGAACTCTCCGCCACCGACAATCTTAAAATCAACCTCGACACCGGTACTCTTGCCAATCCAGTTTCTCTGGATTTCCTTGGTGGATTCCGGCCAGTCAATCTCGTTAAGACCCTCTAACAACTTCTCTGCAAATGCAGGCTGGTCAATGACCCACTGTTTCATGTTCTTTCTGACAACCGGATATGCGCCACGCTCGGACTTTCCGTCGATGACCTCATCGTTAGAGAGAACGGTTCCCAGTTCCTCACACCAGTTTACCGGCATATCAATGTGCTTCGCATAGCCAGCTTCATATAAACGTTTGAAAATCCACTGTGTCCACTTGTAGAAAGAAGGGTCAGAGGTTGCAATCATCTTTGTCCAATCATAGTCAAAGCCAAGCTCTTTTAACTGTTTGGAAAATGTCTCGATGTTCTTCTGTGTAAATCCATTCGGATGGTTTCCGGTGCTTACTGCGTACTGCTCAGCCGGAAGACCGAAAGAGTCGTATCCCATTGGATGAAGTACATTATATCCCTGCATACGCTTCATTCTGGACATAATATCAGTCGCTGTATAACCTTCCGGATGTCCGGCATGCAGACCGACTCCGGACGGATACGGGAACATATCAAGCGCATAATATTTCGGCTTGCTGAAATCCCAGACATCTGTCTTAAATGTTTCGTTCTCCTCCCAGTATTTCTGCCATTTTTTCTCAATGACCTTATGGTTGTAAAGTTCCATTTTTTCCTCCTTAAACAAAAACCCCGTCTCTATGTTACTAGAGACGGGAATAATTTACCGTGGTACCACTCTACTTCGTATCTGTGATTCCTGTTAAAGAATCCATACGCACTCGAAGTTCTTAACGCGAACGACACGCTTCTTCCTACCCACATATGCAGTCATCTTCTGCAGATGCTTCAGAAAAAGGACTCAAAGGTGAGTTGGGAACTTATGAACGCTGTCTCACACCAGCCGACAGCTCTCTGTGCATCTCCGTTCTTAGTACTCCTTATCATCGTCTGTTTTCTTTTCAAAACTATGAATATTTTATCATATACACCCTGTTTGTCAAGCCTTATTTGCGCTATAGAGAATTTCTATAATGCAAAAAGAGCTGCTCTGCGCAGCTCTTTTCAAAATCATAATATCATTCAAAGGATTAGTTATTGATGAACTTATCCTCTTCGTTATTCCAGCTGTAAAGCTTACGGATTTCCTCGCCAACCTTCTCAGATGGATGCTCAGAAGCAAGCTTTCTCATAGCCTTGAAGTGAACCTGTTTTCCTGCCGGAGACATGTCCAGTAAGAACTCTTTCGCGAAGGAGCCATCCTGAATATCGGAAAGAATTTTCTTCATGGTCTTCTTGGTCTCTTCTGTAATAAGCTTCGGTCCGGTAATGTAATCACCGTACTCAGCAGTATTGGAAATGGAGTATCTCATTCCTGCGAAACCTGACTGGTAGATTAAGTCTACAATCAGCTTCATCTCATGGATACACTCAAAATATGCGTTTCTAGGATCATAACCAGCTTCTACCAATGTCTCGAAACCAGCCTGCATTAATGCACAAACACCACCACAAAGAACTGCCTGCTCACCAAAGAGGTCTGTCTCTGTCTCGGTACGGAATGTTGTCTCAAGAACACCGGCTCTAGCTCCGCCGATACCAAGTGCATATGCAAGGGCGATATCCTGTGCCTTTCCGGTTGCATCCTGCTCAACAGCGATTAAGCAAGGAACACCTTTTCCTGCCTGGTACTCGGAACGAACAGTATGTCCCGGTCCCTTCGGAGCAATCATGGTAACATCGACATCCTTCGGAGGTACGATACATCCGAAATGGATATTGAAACCATGTGCGAACATTAACATATTACCAGCCTCAAGGTTCGGCTCAATATCTTTCTTGTAAAGGTCAGCCTGTTTCTCATCGTTGATTAAGATCATGATAATATCGGCTTTCTTTGCTGCTTCTGCTGCGGTATATACTTCAAATCCCTGCTTTACTGCTTTATCCCAGGATTTGCTTCCCTCATAAAGACCAACAATTACCTTGCATCCGGAATCTTTTAAGTTCAGAGCATGTGCATGACCCTGACTTCCATAGCCGATGATTGCAATTGTTTTTCCGTCTAAAAGTGAAAGGTTACAGTCTTCCTGATAAAAAATTTTTGCTGCCATATTCTTATTCCTCCAAAATTTGAATTGTATCTTCGATGTCACTGGTTATAATTCCAGCATCCGCCCGGCTTCGTCAAACATCTTGACATCCGCGATTCCGCGGGACAATCCGGTAATCCCTGTCCGTGCCAGCTCTAAGATTTCGTAGCCGGATAATAAATCCAAAAAAGCATCCAGCTTATCCTGCTGTCCGGTTAATTCGATTACCATCGAATCCTTCGTAACATCCACGACCTTGCCGTGGAAAATCTCTGTCACATTCAGAATCGGCTGACGTTCCGTATCTTTTGCGCGAATCTTAACTAAAATCAACTCTCTCGTAACAGACGAACCTGGTTCCAACTTCTTAATATGTACCACATCTTCCAGCTTTGCAAGCTGCTTCTCAATCTGTTCTAATATCTGCTCATCCCCGCTCGCCACAATCGTAATGCGCTCATAACGCGGGTCAGCCGTCACACCGGAGGAAAAACTGTCGATGTTATATCCTCTGCGGCTGAACAGACCGGAAATATGACTGGTAACACCAGGGTTATTCTCTACTAAGAGTGACAACACCTGTCTCCTCATATGAAACCTTCCTTAAAAAAACTTGCAATACACACACATCACACTAATGCTATAATAGCATATCGTTTTATTTTGTCAATAACTTCTTTTTCTACTTTTAGGATTACAGTAACTGTTCTGTAATCACCCAGATAACAGCCGCCACAAAAAGCCACACGCCCCTTGTACGTGTCTTTTTTACAGCGTCTGCATCTTCTCTAGACTCTCTGCGTGTGGCAGCCTTGGGGACTGCCACCATGAAAAATCCAGTCAAAAGCAGCACACTCTGCAATAATTTCATCGAAACCTCCCGTTTTCTGATTACATCATCAGTCCGCTCTTCTCTTTGCTCTCTTCGATTATCTTATTCAGTTTGCGGAATGGAATGGCAATCACAAGACCGATAAACAGAGACACCGGTATGTATAGGGACAGCTTTCCAAGATACTTCCAATAATCTGCCCCATAGATTCCGCCGATGGTCTCACGCATCGCATTCATACCATACTGGAACGGCAGGAACTTATAAATCATCTGGTAAACCTGCGGCAGTGTCTCAATCGGGAACGTTCCTCCGGCTCCTGCTACCTGAATAACCATGACAACGACTGCCAGTGCCTCACCGACGTTGCCCATTGCAACAGTAAGGGAATAGATAAACAGGGTAAATACCAGGCTCGCTGTCGCGGAAGCCAGCCAGAACAGGAACGGATTATGGCACTGAATCCGGATGTAATAAAGATTTCCAAGCACCGTAATCAAAGTCTGCGTCTGTCCTACCAGGAAGAAGATGATATACCTTCCAAAGTATGCCTGATAAGGCTTAATCTCATCAATTCCCGAAACCGGGTGTACCTTTACATGCACAATTGCAACGAGAATTAACGCTCCTACCCACAGTGCTAAAATCGTATAAAACGGAGACATTGCAGAACCGTAGTTCTCAATCGCATAAACCTCCACTGTTTCAAGGCTTACCGGGGAAGAAATAAAGGTTCCAAGATAATCCGGATCAGACTGTAAAATCTCAATAATCTTCTGATACTGCTCACTCTGGCTAAGCTCAATGATATCGGTCATGACATCGGAAAGTCCGCCAAGCAGATTCTGCGCCATGCTTAAGGATTCCATCAGGCTTGCACTTCCTTCCTGAAGGGTTACCTGATAATCCTCGAGTACCTTCTGGACATCGCCAAAATCTGCATCAATTCCGTTTAAGATAGATGCTGTCGCAATCATGGAATTCTGCATGGAATTCATCGTTGCATCCAGATTCGGACGCACCTCAAACGTAAACGAATCCTCAAGCTGTTTTAACGCTGTCTTACACGCCTCTATCTGTGTTGTAATATTATTAGAAAGTGCTTCTATCGTCTCTTTTGACGCATTGGCATTCTCTGATAACGTAGACAAATCAGAACTGATAGTATCAAACTGATTATAGATTGCATCAATTTTCTTTGCTGTTGCCTCATCTGCATCTTTCTCCCAGCTTGAAATGGCATTTTCAAATATTTTTTTCATATATGGCATTGCAGTAATCGCAGAATCAATGTAACTTCTGTCCGAAATTCCGGAATCCTGCACAATCTGCAAGGTTGTTTTCATAGCCGCAGAGACATTATTAAGACTGTCCTCTACCAAATCAAAGCTGTAAGATACCATCTGTGACACCGTATCAGCTGTTGCACTTCCGGAAACAATCAGTGATTCCATGCTCTGTACCGTGCTCTGTCCATTGGAAACCATGCTGTCAAGTCCCGGTATCATCGCCTGGCTGGTCGCTAAAAGGCTCTGTGCCGAATCCATGATTGTCACAAACGAATTCAAAACATTGACATAGCTGTTAAGGTCATGGCTTAAATCCGTAAGCTTGTCGAGAACCGTGTCTGTAAAGTCTGCCTCGCCATCCTCGCCTGCAATCACGCCGCCGACTTTCATAATGCTCTCTGCCAAAGTGCTGATAAAGGTAGAGTTCACCTGCTCCTGCACCGTTGTTTTTGCTTTGCCCGTGATTTTCGGTGCAATCGCATTTTTCTTCTCGTTCTCATAATAAATGATATCCGGGTGCTCAATCTCGCCGCCTAGGAAGCTGATCATCCCTTCGGTGAAATTTTCCGGAATCACAAGTGCCGCATAATAATCACCACTGTAAACACCGGCAACTGCGTCCTTCTGAGTGTCTACAAACACCCAGCCAATCGTATTATTCTCCTTCAGCGCTTCAATAACAGAATCACCTACGTTCAAGGAAACTCCGGCAATTGTCACACCCTTATCCTCCGACACGACCGCAACGGACATATTTGAGGTGGAATCCGGACCATACGGGTCCCAGTTTGAAAAAATATTAAACCATGCATACAGGGATGGCAGGATGGAAAGTCCCATAATAATTACAACTGCCACCACATTCTGGCTTAACCGTTTTGCATCTGACCAGAAAATTTTAAATATATTACGCATTTTGTTCTTCTCCTGCCCCTTCTTCCTCACTCTGGGTCTCAGCCTTGGAATTTAATGTGTCATCAATCTTCTGAATCATTGTCGCAAGATTGTTCTCCACCTGCTCAAACTCTTTTCCAATCAGCGTATCAACCTCACGGTCTTTCTCATCCACCAGCTCCCGCAACTGCTCCTGGAGGTTAAAGTCCATATACTCCACCACAATCAGGTATGAGGCAAGCACAAACAGCGATACAATCCAGAGAATTAAGAATACAACCTTGTTGCTGTCTGTCCAGAAGAGGAAAAACAAAAAAATCAACGGGATAATCCAAAGGCATTTTAATCCAATTTTAATTCGTTTCTGATTTTTCAGATGAAGCTGCCGTTCATAATCCAACACTTTTTCATAGATTGCTTCATACTTATCTTTCTTTTCCATAAATTAACCACCTGCCCTGTTTTTACATCATTTCGGTTTCTTCCATTCGCTCTTCCATAAAATGGCTTACTTTCACAAATGGAATTCGTATCACGAGTCCTATCATAAGTGATACCACTACAAACACAAGGAGTTCTAACATTTTTACTGTATAAGTGCTTCCATACATTCCTCCGATAGTCTCACGCATCGCATTGATTGCATACGGGAACGGGAAGAAAATATAAATATTGCGGTATACTGCCGGCAGCAGCTCAATCGGGAAGGAACCGCCGGAGCCTGCAATCTGGATTACCATGATAACAACCGCAAGCGCTTTTCCAACATCCCCGAAGGAAATCGTCAGGGAATAGATAAACAGTGTAAAGGTAAGGCTCGCAACGGACGCCGTCAGCCAGAACAGCCCCGGATATAATACCTGACAATGTAACAGATAAATATCTCCCAAAACTACAATTGCGGTCTGCACCTGTCCGAGCACAAAAAACAGAAGATATCTTCCAAAATAAAGCTGGTAGGATTTCACATTCGTAAGTCCGACCGGTTCTGCCTTTACTTTCACTAATGCAACAAGAATCGTACCGCCTACCCAGAGTGCAAGAATCGTATAGAACGGTGTCATGCCACAGCCGTAAGTCTTAATCGGGTACACCTCTTCTGTCGTAACGGAAACCGGTTCCGAGAAAAATTCGCCATAGGATTCCGGGTCTCCCTGTAAAAACGTCAGGAACGCCTGCACCTTCTCATCCTCGCCGACTGCGTCAAGCCTGTCTAAAAGATTTGTCAGCTTTTCCGAAATCTGATCAATGACTACTTTAATCTGCTCTAAGCTGTCATTCGTGCTTGAAACAGTCGTCTCAATTCCATTAAAGATTGTTGTCATATCACCCATCGTGTTATTCAGATTATCCAGCAGTTCGGTTACATTCAAAAGCATGTTTTCCATACTGTCAATCAGTCCGTTCATCTGCGGGACGAGGGTATTTTTATACATACTCTGCATATTATTTACCGCATCACTGCAATTACCGAGAATTCTCGTCAGGTTCGTGGTTGCGGCATTCACTGCATCTGCGGTAATAGTTGTATTTACTTTTAACTTGCTTAAATCAATGCTGTCCAATGCTGTTTTTACGTTATTGACCGTCTGAAGCAAATCACTGATTTCTGTCCGGATGGAACCAAGCTGATTCTGTGCAATCTCTCCAAGCACAGTCATATGGTTTGCCAGTTCATTCAGCTGTCCAAGCAGTGTTACGGTCTGCTCTGCAATGCTCTTTAGGGATGCAAGTGTCTTGTCAATATCAGTACCATTGCTAATGTCGTCTAACGCTTTAGAAATATCTCCAAGCGTATCTCCAATGTCAGAAATCAACTGTGCAATTTCCGGATACTGCTCTGCAACACCGGAATTCTCATAGATTGTATTGAGGTCCGTCAAAATTTTTTCGCCGTTTGAAACAATTTTTTGCAAATTCTCAATATATTTCTGCAGCGTCTCTGTATTGTTGCTTGAAGCAACATCTGAAATCAGCCCCGCAATTTCACTCTGGATTCCGGACGCACTTTTTCCGATATCGTTGATGGTCTCAAGGATTGCCTCCATCTGCTGCTTTGCTTCATCATTCTCATCACTGTCTGTAACAGACTTTGCAAGCTGTGCATACAGGCTGTTTAACTGCTTAATCAGTTCCGCTGTATCTGTGGTTGTCTGGTTAAGACTATCCGCTGTATCCTGCGCTGATTCCCCAAGATTTGCATTTGTGATATCCGTCGAAATCTGATTAATGGCAGTGTTTATCGTGCCCATCGTCTGATCTACATTACTGCTGAAATCATTTAAAGAAGTCTGCGTTTTGCTGAGGTTCTCCTGTGCCGATTCAAAATTGCTCTGTCCGTCTTTCAAATTATCCTGTAAACCCGGAATGTTCCCACTCGTCTCTGCAATGACGGCAGAAAGAGCCGCATTTCCCTTTGTAAACGTATTAATCATGGAGCTGTACTTAATCAGATTACTGTTCAGTTCCGTCAGCTTCTCTTCAAAATAGGTAAAGGTATCCATGTCGTCAAGCTCTTCGGAAAGGCTGTTTGTCTTTTCAAAAATCATATTGACAACAACATCAATAAATTTCTCATTGATACTGGTCTTTAAGCTTGAAATTGCAGAATCCGTAATCTTTGTTCCGATTGCATTTTTCTTCTCATTCTCATAATACACAATGGAGGAGTCCGACGTTTCTTCCCGGAAAACATTATACATTCCTTTTGTGAAATTTTTCTCAATCACAACTGCCGCATAATAATCTCCGCGGTTTAATCCCTCTAACGCCTCTTCCTGGCTGTCAAGAAACACCCAGCCGATGCTGTCCTTCTGCTTTAGCTCTTCGACAACCTCATTTCCCATGTTTTCAATGGTTCCGTCATCGGTCTTGTAATCTTCGTCAAGATTCGTCACCGCAATCTTAATATTTCCCGTGTTCGCATACGGGTCCCAGTTTGAATAAATATTAAACCACGCATACAGGGACGGTATCGCACACAGACCGATTGCAATAATCAGTACGAACGGGTGCGTTACCAGATTTTTCATATCCTGTGTAAATATCTTCCATATGTTTTTCATAAATTGCCTCCGGTATCGTTTCCAAAACATAGTACTTTAGACATTATACACTATTTATTTTCAAAAGAAAACCAACAAAATTGCAGATGTGTCTATTTTCTGAATCACTTGGCAGGTGATGTTCACCATATAAGACAAATAGCAAACAAAAAACAGGCCTTATCGGAATGAGCGCTGTCGTTCCAATAAGACCTGTAAAGCTTGAATTCAAGCTATTTTATAAGTTTTTCCTTAGAATTTGCCAGCCTTAGCTGCTTCCTCAACAGAAACTGCAACTGCTACAGTTGCACCTACCATTGGGTTATTACCCATTCCGATAAGACCCATCATCTCTACGTGAGCCGGTACGGAAGAAGAACCTGCGAACTGAGCATCAGAGTGCATACGTCCCATAGTATCTGTCATACCGTAGGAAGCAGGACCTGCTGCCATGTTATCCGGATGAAGAGTACGTCCTGTACCACCGCCGGATGCTACGGAGAAGTACTTCTTACCCTGCTCGATACACTCTTTCTTGTAAGTACCTGCAACCGGATGCTGGAAACGTGTCGGATTGGTGGAGTTACCGGTAATGGAAACACCAACGTTCTCATGGTGCATGATTGCAACACCTTCCTGAACATCGTCAGCGCCGTAGCACTTAACAGTTGCACGAAGTCCATCAGAGTATGGTTTCTCGTATACGATGTTTAATTTTGCTTCTTTGTAGTCATATTTTGTCTCTACAAATGTGAAGCCATTGATACGGGAAATAATCTGTGCAGCGTCTTTTCCAAGACCGTTTAAGATAACACGGAGTGGTTTCTGACGTACTTTGTTAGCTTTCTCAGCGATACCGATTGCACCTTCTGCAGCGGCGAAAGACTCATGACCTGCTAAGAAGCAGAAGCACTCTGTCTCCTCTTCAAGTAACATCTTACCAAGGTTACCATGTCCAATACCTACTTTTCTATGATCTGCAACAGAACCCGGAATACAGAATGCCTGCAGTCCCTCTCCGATTGCAGCAGCCGCATCAGCAGCTCTTGTGCATCCCTTCTTGATTGCGATTGCTGCACCTACTGTGTAAGCCCAGCAAGCATTTTCAAAACAAATCGGCTGAATTTTCTTTACCTGATCGTAAACATTTAAACCAGCATCTTTTGTGATTTTCTCAGCTTCTTCAATTGAGCTGATTCCATAGCTGTTTAATACAGCGTTGATCTGGTTAATTCTTCTTTCATATCCTTCAAATAATGCCATTTTCGTCCGTCTCCTTTCCTATTCTTCTCTCGGGTCGATAATCTTAACAGCGCCCTGCTCCGGAAGCACGCGTCCATAAGAACCCTTTGCTTTCTCCCATGCAGTGTTCGGATCATCACCTTTTTTGATGAAATCAGTCATTTTTCCAAGAGAAACGAACTGATAGCCAATTACTTCGCTGTTCTCGTCCAGAGCGATTCCGGTTACATAACCTTCTGCCATCTCCAGATAACGAACACCTTTTTCCTTGGTTGCGTACATTGTACCAACCTGGGAACGAAGTCCTTTTCCTAAATCTTCCAGACCAGCACCTACTGCAAGTCCGTCATCAGAGAATGCACTCTGAGTACGTCCATAAACGATCTGTAAGAATAACTCTCTCATTGCTGTATTGATGGCATCGCATACTAAGTCAGTATTGAGTGCCTCGAGAATGGTCTTACCCTGTAAAATTTCGGCAGCCATTGCTGCTGAATGGGTCATACCGGAGCATCCGATAGTTTCAACCAATGCTTCTACAATAACTCCCTCTTTTACATTCAGAGACAGCTTGCAGGCACCCTGCTGTGGTGCACACCAGCCTACACCGTGTGTAAAACCAGAAATATCTTCGATTTTTTTAGAATGTACCCATTTTCCTTCTTCCGGAATTGGAGCCGGCTCGTGCTTTGCACCTTTTGCAACCGGACACATTTTCTGAACTTCCTGTGTGTAAATCATGTTAAGACTCCTTTCGCTTAAATAGAACTGTATGTATTGGACTTTGTTATACATTTAACATACGCACATATTTTCGCACATTTTGTAGAATTCATCAAGACCTATTCTGAATTTTTTCTTCTAATTAGTGTTTTTGTGCAATCTCGCCCTGCTTCTTGTAAATGGAATGAGCCGGAACCACGCCGCGCACGGAGGAAAGCGGATAAACATTTGTATGGCTTCCGATGACGGTTCCCGGATTTAAAACGGAGCCACATCCAACTTCGACAAAATCTCCGAGCATTGCGCCAAATTTTTTAAGTCCGGTCTCAATCTGCTCCCCAGCATCCTTTACAACGACAAGTGTTTTGTCAGATTTGACATTTGAGGTAATAGAGCCGGCGCCCATGTGGGATTTGTGTCCTAAAACAGAATCCCCCACGTAGTTGTAATGCGGCACCTGAACACCGTTAAACAAAACGACGTTTTTAAGTTCAGTGGAATTGCCCACAACCGCACCTTTTCCGACAATGGCATTGCCTCTGATAAATGCACAGTGGCGGATTTCTGCGTTCTCATCGATAATTAACGGTCCGTTTAAGCAGGCAGTCTGTGCTACCGTGGCATTTTTTGCCACCCAGATATTTTCTCCGCGTTTTTCAAAAATCTCCGTGTCAAGTGTCTCGCCGAGGGCACAGATAAAATCGCTAATTTTCGGCAAAACCTCCCACGGGTAAGTGACTCCTTCAAACAGCTTCGCTGCAATTGTTTCTTTTAAGTCATACAATTGACTGATTTTCGCATTTTCCATTTTCATTCCCTCTCATTCTATTCTTTATAATTTCGATTTACATACCGCTCAATTTCTTCATTGTCCTGCGGCATACGGCATCCGACAATAAACTGTCCATCGTTATCCGTACTGCGGATAATATGTCCTTCGAGTTTTTTCGTACTCTCCAGCGGAAAATCTGCAATGGAAAGCACAATATCTTTCCCGATTGACTCTGCAAAAGTCTGATTTAACACACTGAATGCAAACCCACCGGCACTGATATTGACCATCTTTCCGTCAAACTGTTTTCCCGTATTTTTCATTATAACCGTGCAGGCATTTGAAAGTGGCATACGCGGATATTTTCTGCGGTTTACAACCTTCGGGTTTGTATCAACAAACACACGGAAGTCTGTCTGTTTTCCGGAAACTCCGGCTATCTTTACATTTTCCCAGGTATACAGTGCATTCTTGACACAAATCTGCAATTCATAACTGCATTTTCTGTCCTTTCCATCCGGCAGAGAAGTGTTTTCCCCTGTTGTAAGTTGTATCAGGACGCCGCCTTCCATGTTTTCCCTGACTTCTCCGTGGTATTCCGTCTTCCGTTCCTCTTCCGCTGCGACAAGGCAAATCTTCATTCCCGGCTGTGCATCCTGGATTCCCATAAAGCCGCCCGTACCAAGTTCTTCCATCAGCCTTCCGACAACAGTTTCAATCTTATTGACATTTACCGCGGATTCCTCATATTTGCTGAGCATCGTGCGTGACACCTCATCGGACTGATTGATACATTTTGTCATAACTTCCATTGTATCACACACCTGCTTCATGTTCTCAACCATATCCTGGTTGGAAACTTCGACCTCTTTGATAGCATGGTCAACGACCTTAATGTTTTCTCCAAGCTTTCCGGAATCGCCTGTGATTTCCGTCACGCTTTCTTTTACGTTCGTAATTTTATCTCTGGTTGCCTGTATTAATTCCAATGTTCTTGTGATGGACCGGGTCATCTTATCCGATGTTTCCTGCAAATGCTCAAGCGCATCCCGGATACGTCCGGAGGAAGTCTTTGTTCCCATACTCAAATCCTGAATCTGACCCGCAACAACGGCAAATCCTTTTCCTGCTTCCCCCGCTCTTGCGGCTTCAATGGAGGCATTTAGCGCGAGAAGATTCGTCTGGTAGGTAATTCCTTCAATGGTTCCCGTCTCTTCTTTTACCATTTCAAACTCCTGATTGAAAGCTAAAAGAACCTGCTCTACTTCTGCTGAAAGTTCTGCCATTGTTTCTGTTGTTTCCACGACATCTGCAAGTTCATCCGCGCTAACATTGGCATGCTCAATAGATGCCTGAATCAGGACAACCATTTCATCAATCAATCCCACCACATTTTGTACCTGTGTGTTGATATCTGAGGTTTTATCCATGGAAGACATTGTTCTGTTATAAAGGATTTCATGATTCTGTGTCAGTTCTTCCATACCCGCCACAACGGAGTTCGCACCCTGCTTGTTTTCATCGGCAAGTTCCCGCACAACGGTAACACCGTCCACGATGGAACTGCTGGCGTCTTTTACCTGCCCAACGGTTGTCACAACCCGTTTTAAATTATCACGGATAGAATCCACTAACGCACCATCTGATTTGTTCAGGTGATCGATGGATAATACATAACAGATATAGCAGAGTAACAGTGTGGAAAGCTGCAGATAATAATCTGACATGCTCACATGCGGGTTGATTCCGTAAAAATTATGAAGCAGCATACCGATAACAACCACAATTCCATTCGCCACTGCACAGCGAATCATATATTTGCGATTCTTAAATAACACCATGATACTTGTCAGTGGCAGAATGTAGGCAAATGTCATTGCCGAATCTGTGGTAAAAACAATCTCTGCATACAAAAAGCCATATCCCAACGCCAATACATCCTTATAGACAGCGGTTGCCGTACCCTTCCAATTTAAAACGATAAGACCGATTCCAAACGGAATCCAGCCCATCAGTAAAAACAGTACATAGTTTCCTGGCGTATATGTGCCTTCTGACACCTGTGACCCATAAGATAAAGTCAGAATTGCCACAAGTGCCAGCCATATCTTCATCGCTTTCAGGTTTGCGCTTCGTTTAAACTCCTCCTCATTGTACTCCATCCGTATCTCCTCCTTCTTCCTCCTGTGTATCATCTGCCTGCGGTGTTTCATTCACCGGGGCCACATCCTCTGTCTGTGTTGCCTGATTTAGTGGCTGCGCATCAAAGTCAAAGCTAATCTGGTCCTGTTCAAATTTAAGACAGGCATCAAAAGCGTTTCCGGCTCTTGACGTAAAACCTGTAATCTTATCATGTGTCCGTCCGGTTTCTAACAGTTCCAGCATCTGTTCCTCTGAAAGTGCCACCTTTGCCACGGTATGAGAAATCTTAAATCCACATTCACATTCGTAGTACCACTGACTCTTCATCAGAAGTTTGCCGCATTTCGGACAGGCAACGGTCGTCTCCACAGGTTTGGGTTTCTCCGGAAAATCAAATGTGACCTGTCCCTCGGTTGTCAGCTTGAGCGGAGCGTCAAACTTCATTCCAGTCTTTGCGATAAACCCGGAAATCACGTCTGTTTTTCCCTTGGTCAAAAGTTCCTTCACCTGCGCCTCTTTTAATTTCACTCCCGCAATCTGTCCAATCGAAAACCGGCAGCTCTCCGGGTCATCCTTTTTGTAGTTTGCACAGCCAAATCCAAACGGTGTCTTTACGATATCGCCGCCGCAGAGCGGACACTTCACGTCCTTTACCTTCGGTGCCTCAAGGTCATCAAAATCAAATTTAAGCCCGATAACTTTACCGCTTTCATCCTTATTTAAGGCAACCCTTGCATCAAACTTCTTTCCAGCCTTTGATTTAAAGCCCCGGATGGTTCCGGTACGCCCCTCCGATAAAAGTTCTTTTACATTTGTCTCTGTCAGCGATTTTTCTGCCATCTTCCCGATGGAAAACCGGCAGCTTTCCGGGTCATCCTTTTTGTAATTCGCACAGCCAAATCCAAACGGTGTCTGCACAATATCACCGCCGCAGAGCGGGCATTTCACATCCTTGACCTTTTTGGCTTCGACGTGTTCAAAGTCAAACTTCAATCCGGTCACCTTGCCGTCTTCTGTGCGCTCTAATGCCACACAGGCATCAAATTTCTTCCCGCTTTTGGACTTAAAGCCCCGGATGGTTTCGGTTCGCCCTTCCGAGAGAAGCGTTTTCACCTGTGACACGGTTAAATCTTTTCCCGCCATCGTTCCAATCGCGAAACGGCAGCTTTCCGGGTTTGCAGGGTCATAGTTCATACATCCATAGCCAAACGAGGTCACCTGGATTGCCCCCCCGCAGAGTGGACACGTCACGTCCTCGATTTTTTCCGCTTCCGTCTGGGAAAAATCAAAGTTCACCGTCTTTTTCCCGTCTTCTCCTGTCTCAAGCACCAGACAGGCATTAAACTTCTTTTTATTTTTGGAGGTAAATCCCTTTATCAGTCCGGTTCGTCCATTGGTCAAAAGCTCCTTCACATCATCCTCACCGATGGTCTTTCCGGCAATGCTTCCGATGGAAAATTTACAGCCGCTTCCATCCCGCTTATAATTGCTGCATCCATAGCCAAACGGTGTTGTCTCCATATCCCCGCCGCACACCGGACATGGAACTCCAAGACTTTTCTTTGCCGCAAGCCCTCTGCCGCCCTTTCCGACAAACGGATGGATTCTGTCTGCCAGCTGTGTGGTGAGGTCGTGCTCAATCATTGCAACCGTTTCTTTTCGGATAAACTCCTCGAGCTTTTCCCGGTAATCCGCCATCACGACCGTTCCTCTGGTAATGCCGTCCAGGCCCTTCTCCCAGGACGCCGTCATTTTCGGATTCAAAAGTGCCGGAACCGTCATGCTCACCACTTCAAATACCATCTCGCCCATCCGCTCCGGCGTTAAAATCTGGCTTCTTTTATTCAGATTCAGATAGCCGATACGGATTAATTTCTTGATGATTTCCGCGCGTGTTGCGGAAGTGCCGATTCCGGAGCCTTTAATCTGCGCACGCAGCTCCTCATCCTCGATAAGCTGTCCGGCATTCTCCATTGCAAGCACCATGGAGCCGGATGTGTAACGCTTCGGCGGAGAAGTTTTTCCCTCGCGCAGGAAATATCCATTGACACTTAGGATGTCCCCTTTTTCAATCTTATCTGCAAACTCTAACAGTCCTAAGTTTTCCGGTTCGTTTTCATCTCCTCCCTCTGTTCCTTCCGACTCTTCCGATGTATTTCCGGAGGCTTTTGGAATTCCCGCAATCTCTAAATATCCCGGAGAAGCCAATTCCTTTGCCGATGCAAACAGCTTTTCCTCCCCAACTGAAATCACGACCTTCACCGTTTTATATTCTGCCGGAGGATAAAAAATGCTTAAAAACCGGCGGACAATCAAATCAAACACCCGGCGCTGCAAATCATTCAAAGAAGAAAGCTCTGTGAGCTGTCCGGTCGGGATGATGGCATAGTGGTCTGTGATTTTGGAATCATCCGTGTACTGTGTCTTTCCAACCGACTTATAGCTTCCCTGCTGCATGATTTTTTCTACAAATGGCGTCACAGGCGTATAGCTTTTTAATTTGCTGATATTTCGTCCAATTTCCTTTGCCACCGCCGAGGAGAGGACACGCGCATCGGTTCTCGGATAGGTCGTGAGCTTTTTTTCATACAAATCCTGTGCCACCTGTAAGGTTTCATCCGGACTGATTTTAAAGCGCTTCGAGCACTCCGCCTGTAGCTCTGCAAGGTTAAATAAAAGCGGAGCACGCTTTCGTGAGATTCCTTTTTCCAGAGACTCTGCAACTGCAGGCTTTCCGGAAAGTTCCTCGATTAGTGTCCTGGCACTCTCTTCCTTTTTAAATCCGTTTTCCTTATACAAAAGCGGAGATTCGAAATACTTTGAGCCATCCACCGCTTTCCATTCTGCTTCAAATCCGGTGTCTGTCACACCCTCCGGCGCAAAATTTCCAACCACCCGGTAAAACGGTGTCTCCACAAAATTACGGATTTCCCGCTCCCTGATGACGACCATGCCAAGCACACAGGTCATGACACGTCCGACCGCAATTGCCGTATAACTCTGCGTTGCCGCTGCATCGTTTAAGAGCTTTCCATATTTTACCGACATGGCACGGGAAAAATTAATGCCCATCGCATAGTCTTCAATCGTGCGCATGACGCCGGAATTTGCCAGATTATCATATTCCGCCATCGGTTTTGCCTCACGGATTCCACGAAGAATTTCCTCCTCGGTCTGGGAATCAATCCAGACACGAAGCTCTGTCATGCCCTCCCTGACTCCTCCGAAGCGTCTGATATTCTCCTCAATGGTCTGTCCTTCTTTTCCGGCATCGCCTGCCCAGTAAACGGTTCCGATATCCTCCCTGTGAAGCATCGTATGTACCACCTGATACTGTTTGCTCACGGCAGGAATTATATGATATTTGTAATTTTCAGGAAGGAACGGCAAATCTTCCAATTTCCATTTTTTGTACTTTTCGTCATAGTCCTCCGGGTATACCATCTCCACCAGATGACCCACACACCAGGTAATGACATATTTCCCGTTTTCAATATATCCGTCGTTTCGTCCGGAAACACCGAGAATCCGGGCAAATTCCTGTGCCACGCTCGGTTTCTCCGTGATGATCAGCGATTTTGCCAAAATTGCTTCCTCAACTTTCTCTCTTATAATTCGTTCATGTCAACCAGCAGGAACTGTTTGTTCTGCTCTGCCATCTTTATGACATCCTCTGCAAATCCCTTCGCAGAAAACAAAAAATAGTACTCTGCTTTTATTTTTGCTTTTTTCATCGCCGTAAAAAGCTCCTCACACATTTCCATCGTAAGAACTGGTGCCGACCAGTTGCAGAGCCCGACCATATTCTGGCGAATTTCGTTCTGTGCGATAATATCGATATTGCCCTCTTTTCCGACCCAGGTTCCCATTTTTGCAATCTTAAGCGGTGTCTTTCCGACAACTCCAAGCAGTGCCAGATACTCCATACACACTTCCACAAAATAACGGTTTAAATATGCGTCCAGCCCCGGTGCAATATAGGCATCATAAAACTCCTCCGCCCCCATCATGTAGCTCTCCGAGAGGTGCGGATAGATAAAGTGGAACCAGAAATTGATGTAATTATCTTTAATCCGGTAAACCCCTTTCTTGGCATTCTCCCAGCCGCCCGTTTCAAAGGACACCACTTTTTCAATAATGTCGGAAGCCGCAAGATTTTTCATATAGACGCTGATTTTCGCTCTGGAAAATCCGGTCGCCGCATACAAATCATTTAATTTATCACATCCTGCCGCAATATGTGAAAGAATCGTCTCATACACCGACAGCTCGCGCAGGCTTTCGCCGAGCCTGCTCTCCGCCGCCCCATACAGATAGCCACTTCGTGATAAAATCTGTCTGCAAATATTCATCTTTAAATCCGCTTTCGAATGGAACCGGTTTAAATACCCCGGAACGCCGCCGATAATTCCGTAGGTCTTGATGCACTCGCTGACCGGATATTCCGGAAGTGCCCGCACCACCTCAAGGAAGTTCAGATTGCCGATTTTGATTCGTTTCTCAATCTTTCGGGCATCTTCGCCGAAACAGCTCTCCATTTCACGCTCTACCCAGGGAATGGCAGAACTGCATAAAAGAATCATTACAGGTCCCGGATACAGACGCTTTGCCTTTAATTTCAGCACCGCTTCAAAAAATGCAGGGTCTTTTTTGGCAATCAGCTGGAATTCGTCTATTACAATGACCAGCTTCGATGGGTCTCCGCTTTTGACCCGTTTAAAATATTCCTCATAGGTCTGCTTTGCCGGTGTGACATCAAAGCGTCGTTCCACTTCTTCTCCCATCTGACGCACCTGTTCTGCCGCAGATACCTGACGCGCCCGATAATAAAAGTACTTCTTATTCTGCACAAACGTCTTTAGCAGAAGCTCCTTTTCCGAATCCGTTCTTCCGTAAAGCACCAATAACTGATTTCCGGACTGCCCAAAAAGTGCCTCCAGCTCCTTGATTACCGCTGTCTTTACTACCATCTGCAAATTCCTCCATCCATTCCCATATACTGCAAAAATTATATCATTTTTTAATTTTCATGACAAGCAAAAAAGCCCCGGACATATCGTTTTGCGATACATCCGGGGCTTTGTCGTTTCGTCAGCTGCTTTTTTATTTTTTTGTGATATAACCCTGTGCTTTTAACAGCTCTGCGCAAAGAACAGCGCCGCCTGCCGCACCACGGACTGTGTTGTGGGATAATCCAACAAACTTCCAGTCATATACGGTATCCTCGCGGAGACGTCCAACAGAAACGCCCATACCGTTTTCGTAGTTCACATCCAGTGCAACCTGTGGACGATTGTCTTCCTCAAGATACTGGATAAACTGCTTTGGTGCACTCGGAAGCTCCAGCTTCTGCGGAACACCGCTGAAATTCTTCAGAGCTTCAATTAACTGCTCCTTGGTCGGTTTCTTTTTAAATTTTACAAATACAGCCGCGGTATGTCCGTTTAAAACCGGAACACGGATACACTGGCAGGTAATCACCGGTGATTCTGCCGGAACGATTGCCTTCTTCTCATCATCGATATGTCCCCAAATACGAAGCGGCTCTTTCTCGGACTTCTCTTCCTCACCACCGATGTAAGGAATAATATTTCCAACCATTTCCGGCCAGTCCTTAAAGGTCTTTCCGGCACCGGAAATTGCCTGATAAGTGGTAGCAACCACTTCATACGGCTCAAACTCTTTCCATGCGGTTAATACCGGTGCGTAGCTCTGGATGGAGCAGTTAGGTTTTACGGCAACGAATCCTCGTTTTGTGCCAAGACGCTCTTTCTGATATTTGATGACTTCCATATGCTCCGGGTTTACCTCCGGTACTACCATCGGTACATCCGGTGTCCAGCGGTGTGCGCTGTTATTGGACACAACCGGAGTCTCTGTCTTCGCATAATCCTCTTCGATTTTTTTGATCTCTTCTTTGGTCATATCGACTGCGGAAAAAACAAAGTCAACCTGTGCTGCAACCTTCTCAACTTCGTTGACATTCATGACAACAATCTTTTTGACTGCTTCCGGCATCGGAGTATCCATCTTCCAGCGGTCTCCAACTGCTTCCTCATAGGTCTTTCCGGCACTTCTCGGACTTGCTGCAATTGTTGTCACCTCAAACCATGGATGATTCTCCAGCAGAGAGATAAATCTCTGTCCCACCATACCAGTACCACCTAAAATACCAACTCTTAATTTCTCACTCATTTTGTCTAATCTCCTCATATCTTTTTCCAGTTCGCTGCATCAACCTGATACGTCGCCCGCCGCACACATCTTCCTCGTTTGTCCGTATCACGCGAACATTTGTCGCTCTGTAAGATATCTTACGTGATTTAGCCAAAAAAAGCAAGCATCATTTTATACAAATTTTGCAAAAAACGCTCTCTTTCTTGTGCATTTCTCACAATAATGCTCTACCACTCTAAAGTGTGACTTTTTTACCGGTTTGCCCAGTCACCTTCATTTTTTAAATATTCTTTTTCAATGGCAATCACTTTTTCCATCGCTTCTTTTCCCGGAGCTCCAATTGTCAGACGCTTGTTGACACAGGTTTCCATGGAAATTGCATCATAAATATCCTCTTCAAATACCGGGCTGATTGCTTTTAACTCCTCAAGGCTCATATCGTCAATTGCAATCCCCTTGTCAATGCAGTACAGTACAATCTGACCGACAATTCCATGCGCATCGCGGAATGGTACACCGTGGTTGACCAGATAGTCTGCGGCATCTGTGGCATTGGTAAAGCCCTTGTTTGCAGAGCGTCTCATCACGTCTTTGTTAAATTTCATCGTCGCAAGCATTCCGTTAAAGAGAGAAATGCAGCCTTTTACCGTATCCATTGCATCAAAGGAAAGCTCCTTATCTTCCTGCATATCTTTATTGTATGCAAGCGGGATTCCCTTCATGGTCGTAAGAAGAGACATCAGTGCCCCGTAAACACGCCCTGTCTTTCCGCGGACAAGTTCTGCAATATCCGGATTTTTCTTCTGTGGCATAATACTGCTTCCGGTGCTGTAGGCGTCATCAATCTCTACAAACTGGTATTCGTTGGAGTTCCAGATGATGACTTCCTCGGAAAAACGGCTCAAGTGCATCATAATGGTGGCACAGGCACTTAAGAATTCAATCAGATAATCGCGGTCGGACACGCCGTCCATACTGTTTAAGGTCGGACCGTAAAAGCCCATCAGTTCAGCCGTATATTCACGGTCTAACGGATAGGTTGTCCCTGCAAGCGCACCGGAGCCAAGCGGACAGTAATTCATTCTTTTATAAATGTCATGCAACCGGAGCTGGTCGCGCTTAAACATCTCAAAATAAGCGCCCATATGGTGTGCAAGCGTAATCGGCTGCGCCTTTTGCAGATGGGTAAAGCCCGGCATAATCGTTTCCGTGTTCTCCTCCATAATATGAAGAATCGTCTCTAATAATTCCTTGAGCAGACCGTCCGTATAAAGCACTTCCAGTCTTGTATACAAACGCATATCAAGTGCAACCTGGTCGTTTCTGCTTCGTCCGGTATGTAATTTTTTGCCGGTATCTCCTAAGCGTTCAATCAGATTTGCCTCCACAAAGCTGTGAATGTCCTCATATTCACTTGTAATCTCAAGACGTCCCTCTTCCACGTCCTTTCGGATTTCCTCGAGGCATGCAACAATCTGCTGCATCTCCTCCTTCGTCAAAATGCCCTGTTTTCCAAGCATACAGACATGTGCGATGCTGCCTTCAATATCCTGTTTATAAAATTTCTGGTCAAACGAGATGGACGCATTGAAATTGTATACAAGCTGGTCTGTCTCTTTTGTAAATCTTCCGCCCCATAACTGTGCCATATCAAAAACCTCTCTTTCTATTCCTCAAGTTCTTCTTTTTCCGCAATTGCCATATGCTCTGCTTTCGCCGCAATCTCCTCGTCCCGCTGCCGTTTGGAAAACACACATCCACAGTAATACTGACGGTACATGCCATATTCCTCCGACAGTTCCACCGAGCGCTTGTATCCGTTTTTCTTCTTAAAATCCGAGTTCAGATACGCTACCCCGTATTCCCTCGCAAGTACGTCTCCGATTTCATTTAATTTCTGTGCATTTTTTAACGGACTGATTGAAAGCGTCGTAGTAAAATAATCCATTTGCTGTGAGACCGCAGTCTCTGCCGCTTCCCGAAGTCTTAATTCATAGCAGCGAAAACAGCGTTCTCCGCCCTCCGGTACGTCCTCAAGCCCGCGTGCCATCTCATAAAACTTCTCTTTCTCATACTTTCCCTCTAAAAAAGAAATCGGATATCGCACCGGCAGACGCTCAATAAAATGCTTCTGCTCCTGCACTCTCTTTGCATATTCCTCGTCCGGGTAGATGTTTGGATTATAATAAAATACGGTAGTCTTAAAATACTCGCTCAAATATTCCAGACAATAAGAGCTGCACGGTGCACAGCAGCTATGTAACAGGAGGGTCGGAATCCGCCCCTCCTTCTGGTTTGCCGCTATCGTCTCTTCTAATATTTTCTGGTAATTCTGTTTCATGGAATTTTTTCTATTTTCTGGCATTTGCTTTTGCCTGAAAATCCTCATTTTTGATGATAAAACGCTCGTGTGTTCCCTCACCAATTTTTCCAGCCTCATCGTAGGCTTCCACATGGAACACCAGTTTTCTTCTGTCAATTGCGGTCAATTCTGTCTTTGCAGTCACTTTCATTCCTACAGGTGTCGCTGCAATATGGCTGACATTCATGGAAATTCCAACTGTTCCCTGTCCCTCTTCAAGTTCTCCTGCTACACTGCGGTAAGCAGCCTGCTCCATTAATGCAATCATTGCCGGTGTTGCAAAAACAGCCAGTTCTCCGCTTCCGACACTTGCTGCTGTGTTCTTTTCTGTTACGATTTCCGTTGCCTCTCCCTTAATTCCTGTCTCAAGCATTGTTTTTCTCCTTCTGTTTGTATCCTTTGATTCCTTAGTATAAAAGATTCCGATTCGTTGTGCAAGCTATTTTGTCCACTCTAACAGTTGTTCTGCACGATTCTCCCAGGTATGGTGTGCCTTAAACTCCAGATAGGCAGTCTCTTTTACCTGTTCCCTGTAGTGTGCATCCTCCATCAGGCGTCCCGCTGCCTCACTTAAGGTTTCAGGCGCTGCAAGCGAATAAAATGCGACTGTATTTTCCGGGAAAATCCGCTTCAGATAGGGATTCTCATCCGTCAGCACCGCTGTATGATTTGCCATTCCCGCAAGCACCCTGTCATGCAGCCCGTGTGCAAAAATCGGCGAAACATTGAGCAGAATCTGCTCTTTTGCAATTTTCTCAAATGACAGGGCAAAGCTCACAGGTTTTTCTTTCGTCAAAAACTGTTCATTCTTATGGCTGTATTTATGCCAGCCCTCTCCGACCAGACAGACCGGAATCCCCTTTGAAAGCAGCTCATCAAGTGCCGCCTTACGGAAATAATCCCGGATATAAGCATCTGCCGGATAAAGTGAATTTAAAAACAGCGCCTTTCTTTCCTCTGGCAGATACAAATCTTCCCGCTTTAAGTATTCTTCAAACGCTTCCTCCATTGTAAGAAGCGGGTCTGCGATACGCTGTTCAATGACCGCATCCATCATTTCCCGCACACCTGCCGGTGCCTCCTCCACAAGCTTATATACCGCTTCCGGGCTGTCATAGGTTCCCATAAAAAGAACATGGTCAGGTGCCGATTTTTCACCCTGCCAGATGGCTTCCGTTGCGGCAAGCGGCATCGTATGCACGGTTTTTATCTGCGGATGAAATCGTCTGATATAAACTGTCTGTGCCTCGTCAAGCGCAATTGCGTGAAAATTCGATACCGCTCCGTTTAAGCCGTTATAGTGAAACAGCGGATGATCAAGGATATAGTCATAAAAAGGGGCATCTATGTTGTCTAAGTAACTGCTGTCATCATCTAATACCATCCTCGGAAGCATGGAATTAAAGTCGAGAATAAGACGATAGCTTTCTCCGATATAACATTCTAACTTTTCGTCTAAGTCATCCCCTTTTGTAAGCTCACATACCTCCGTTTCCATTCCTAGTTTTTCAAATGCCGCTGCAATCTGGTTTGCAAAAAAATTACTGGAAAAATAACAGATTTCGCGGGAACTGAATACCAGTACTTTATCCTGCCGCATAATCTCCTCCTAAAAAGAGACTTCTACAAAAAGAATCTTTTTGTAAAAGTCTCCCCTCTCATTAATCTCTGATATAACGAAGTGTCAGGATGCAGAGTACATAAAGCACCGCACACATGACAATAAAAATTACATTTCCACTCAAAGCTCCTGCCACAATCTGTCCAATGACCACGAGTCCGTGAAGCCAGAGCGGTACATCGTGAAGGCACACCGCAAGTGCCGCCTCAATTACCACAATCATACATACCGGAACCGCTGCCGCATTCAGTGACAAAATACTGATTAGTATCACAGCAAGCGCTGCCACAATCACTAAAAACAACATCAGTACGCTTTTGTTCTCTTCCAGCTCTCCCTTTACTACTGCAAGTCCCTTGGGCGCTCTTCTCTCTCGCAGGGAGACATGCTCTTCCCGCCTTATGTCTGCCAGGACAGGTTTTTCCCCATTCTGTTTGTTCTCGCTCATAGTTACCTCCAAATCATATCACTTACTCTATTATACCAATTAACCGCAAAAAGGACAAGTTAATAGTGGAAAAAAAGCCAATTATCGTTTATAATGACGCAGAAATCATAAATTTTACCGAGGTTTAACACTATGAATGATACAAAATGGGTTGCCATGTGGGGAAACGCAATGTCGATTGCCGAACACACCCCCGCAGGCTATGCAAAAAACATGACGCTCCGCTATCCGGTCTACGCACCGTTTTCCGGGGATGCACTCCGCATTACGCTTGATAATTTCTGCGGCACGGAAGACATTACCATCTCCGCCGCAACTGTCGGCACTGCCGTACACTCTCTGACAGAGAAGGTTCCGCTATCCTGTCCGGTCATGGAAACTACTTTTGAAGATGTCACATTTGACGGACAGACACAAATCACCATTCCGGCAGGAGAACGTGTCACAAGTGATGCCATTTCTCTTTCGGTTTCTGCCGGCTCTACGCTTTGTGTCAGCCTTTATCTGGAAAACTTTACCCAGATGCAGTCCGCCGTCCTTATCACCGGTCCTCTCTCCAAAGGTTATTTTTCCTATGGAAATCAGGTATACACTGCTGCACTGCCCATCACGGAAACCAAAACCACGAACTGGTTTTATTTCCTCAGCAATATCGATATCTTAACTTCCAAAGAAAATCATGCGATTGTCTGCTACGGTGATTCCATTACCGCACAGGCATGGCCGGACGAGCTTACACTGCGCCTGAAAGCCACGGGCATCTCCAACGCCTCTGTGATACGGCGCGCCGCAAGCGGAACAAGAGTTCTCCGCCAGTATGACTGTATCACCTATGATTCCTACGGCTTAAAGGGAACGAATCGTTTTCCGCATGAATTTCCGGTCTCCGGCGCTGATACCATCATTATTCAGCAGGGCATCAACGACATTATTCATCCGGTCGGAACAGAGGTCAACGAATTCCGTCCGATGAGTGACCTTCCGACGGCAGAAGAGCTGATTGAGGGGTTACGTTACTATATCCGCGAGGCAAAAGCCCTTCATTACCGTGTATACATGGGAACGCTGCTCCCGATTTGGGGCTGGCGCACCTACGCTCCCTTCCGCGAGGATTTAAAGAACGAGGTCAACGACTGGATTCGCTCCACCGATGAGATTGACGGCTGTATCGACTTCGCAGCGGCACTTGCAGACAGCAAAAATCCCGCTGCCTTCCGGGAGGGATATGACAGCGGGGATCACCTGCATCCGAGTACAGCAGCCTACCGCAAAATGGCAGACACCGTACCGGAAACTTTATTCTATTAATTATTTTTGCGTGCAAGCACTCCTAACTGGATGGCACCTAAGATTCCCGGATTATCGCCTAACGCAGGCGGAACAATATAATCCGCAATCTTTTCTGTAACCGCCGGATGCTGTATGTAACCGCTTAAAAGCTCTGGCACCTTTGCTCGAATCTGTTCAAACAACTGATTCTGATGCATCACACCGCCCCACAGGATAATTTTCTGTGGGGAATAGGTAAGGATATAATTGGTAATTGCCTGTGCAATATAATAGCTTTCCAATTCCCACACGTTCATCTCATCTGCAAGCAGTTCTGCTTTCTTTCCCCAGCGTTCTTCAATTGCAGGACCGGAAGCAAGCCCTTCAAAGCAACAGCCATGATACGGACATTTTCCGGAATAGGTATCCTTCGGATGCTTCGCAAGCAGAATATGTCCGCCCTCCGGATGTACCAGACCGTGCAGCAGTCCACCATTTACATAGACACCGACTCCGATTCCGGTTCCAACCGTGATATAAATTGCATTCTCACAGCCCTTCGCCGCGCCGAGCATGACTTCTCCTAAGATGGCACCGTTTACATCCGTATCAAAGCCCACCGGAACGGAAAGCGCCTTTTGAAATCTTCCTACTACATCTGTATTTTTCCAGCCCGGCTTTGGTGTGCTGGTGATAAAACCGTAGGTCGCAGAGGACCGGTTTAAATCAACCGGTCCAAAACAGCCGATTCCAAGTGCCTCTATCTGCTTATCCGAAAAATAACGTATCATCTCTTCAAACGTCTCTTCCGGCTGTCTCGTCGGAATCGTGACACGTTCAAAGAGTTCTCCTTTTTCATCCCCGACAGCACACACCATTTTGGTTCCGCCGGCCTCGATTCCCCCAATCCGCATCTTATGCCTCCGTCCCAATCAGGTGCCTGCGCACCCGTTCAATCAACATATCAAGCGCCACAAGGTTTTCGCCGCCTTCCGGAATAATGATATCCGCGCAGCGCTTGCTCGGTTCTACAAACTGTTCGTGCATCGGTTTTACCGTTGTGAGATACTGTGTGATAACACTGTCCAAGGAACGTCCACGCTCCTTTACATCACGGACAATTCGGCGGAGAATCCGCACATCCGCATCTGTATCCACAAAAACCTTAATGTCCATCAGGTCACAAAGCTCTGGTTCTGCAAAAATTAAAATACCCTCTAAGACAATGACCGGTGCCGGATTGACGCAGATTGTCTCCTCGGAACGGTTATGTATCGAATAATCGTACACCGGCATCTCGATTGCTCTTCCCTCTTTTAACAGACGGATATGTTCGCAGAGAAGTTCCGTGTCAAATGCGTCCGGGTGATCATAATTTAATTTGCTGCGTTCCTCATAATTCATGCCATCATGGCGTTTGTAATAATTATCGTGGCGGAGGATGCTCACTTCATCCCTTCCGAAGCTCTCCACTAACTTATCTGCCAGTGTCGTCTTTCCACTTCCCGTGCCGCCCGCAATACCGATTAAAATTGTCTGCATGGAAACTGCTCCTTATTTTCCAATAATTGCCAGTGTCGCACTTGTACCAAGACGGCTTGCGCCGGCATCAATCATTGCCTGTGCTTCCTCTGCGGTATGAATACCTCCGGAGGCTTTCACTCCGAGTTCCTCTCCTACTGTTTTGCGCATCAGTGCGACATCCTCTGCTTTTGCGCCGCCGGTAGAAAATCCGGTAGAAGTCTTTACATAATCTGCTCCTGCTTCTTTGGCAAGCTCGCATGCTTTTACCTTTTCCTCATCGGTCAAAAGACAGGTCTCAATGATAACCTTTAACAGAACCTCTTTTCCGCAGACGTCCTTTAACGTTTTGATGTCATTTCTCACATAATCGTATTTTCCGTCCTTGAGTGCGCCTACATTGATTACCATATCAACTTCCTCGGCTCCGTCCTCAATTGCAGCCTTTGTCTCGAATGCCTTTACTCTCGTATCTGACATTCCAAGTGGGAAACCGACTACGGTGCAGACCTTTACATCAGAACCTTTTAACTGTTCTGCGACAAATTTCGTATAATACTGGTTTACACAGACAGAAGCGAAATCGTTTTCGAGCGCTTCTTTACAAATTTTTGCAACCTGTGCTTCAGTCGCATCTGCTTTTAAAATGGTATGGTCGAAATATTTTGTTGAAATCATACGCGTTTCTCCATCTTTCTTTCTAATTTTTACTGTTCTAAGTTCTTTGGTCCAAAGCCCATCGGCAGAATCTCACGCAGGGAATACACCTGATACTCCTGCTCGGATTTCGCCAAAATGACCTTAAAGTTGTCATAATCGCAAAATTCCATCATGACCTGTCGGCAGACGCCACACGGTGCACAGTACTCCAACTCTTCTGCCGTCTCTGCGCCTCCTGTAATGGCAATTGCCGCAAACTCCCGTTCTCCCTCACTGACTGCCTTAAAAAAAGCAGTCCGCTCAGCACAGTTGCTTGGCGTATAAGCAGCATTTTCGATGTTACAGCCGGTATAGACTTTACCGTCCGCACATAAAAGCGCCGCTCCCACCTGAAAATGGGAATATGGCACGTATGCCATCTTCCGCATTTCAAGTGCTTGTTTTATCAGCATTCTATCATCCATTGCAGCTTATCCTTTCCTACTTCGATTTCACGTAAGGCTTTCCGTTTGCAGCCGGAACTCTTGCTCCGACGAAGAAAATAAGCGCAAGAATCGTTACGACATAAGGAATCATGGAAATCAAATTCGGGGAAACTGTATTTCCGGAGCTTGCAAGGGACTTGATTCCGTTACAGAGTCCGAACAAAAGACATGCCTTTAATGTTCCCTGTGGTGTGAACTTTCCGAAAATTACGGCTGCAATCGCGATAAAGCCCTGTCCGACAATTACGTTTGCACGGAACTGGCTTACGGTTGCAAGTGTTACATAAGCGCCGCCCAATCCGGCTAAGAAACCGGAAAGGATAACACAGATATAACGAATCCGGTATACATTAATTCCAAGGGTATCACATGCCTGCGGATGCTCTCCGACTGCACGAAGTCTCATTCCAAAACGGGTCTTATAGAATACAAACCATACGACTGCAACTACGACAAAGCACAGGTAGGATGCAGAGTACGTAGAAAATACATTATAGCCGAAAGAGCCTGCCGGGAACATCCCGTCAAACATTTTCGGAAGTTTGCTTGCCGTATCTAATGCCGGCGACTCCGCAGAATTTTCAAATATTGCCTTGCACAAAAAGACGGCAAGTCCCGGTGCGAGAAAGTTAATCGCCGTACCGGAAATCGTCTGGTCTGCTCCAAAAGAGATGCAGGCAATCGCATGTATCACTGCAAATGCAGCTCCGGCAAGTCCTCCACATAGGAATCCAAGCCAGCCATTTCCCGTAAAATAGGCTGCTACCGCACCTGTAAACGCACCGATTGTCATCATTCCCTCAATTCCGATATTGATGACACCACTGCGCTCGGAAAAACAGGAGCCAAGTGCCGCATAAAGCAAAGGAGGAGTTGCAATCAGCATTGCATTAATGAGAAGTCCTAAATCTTTAATTATAATTTCCATTATTTATTTCCCCCTTTCCGGTTCAACAGATACTTAAATACATGAGAAACTGCAATAAAGATAATAATGGTTCCCATGATGATATCAACAACTTCCGCAGGTGCATTTACCATGGAAAGCTTTGTTCCGCCATACTTCATTGCTCCGTAAAACAATCCTGCAAAGATACAGCCAATCGGGTTGGATGCACCGATTAATGCAACTGTGATTCCCTGGAAGCCAAATCCTTCCTGGCTTGCAAACTGGCTGATACGTCCTGACATTCCCATCAGCTGTACCGCTCCGCCAAGTCCGGAAAGCGCTCCGGAAATCGCCATTGCTGTCATCACAGCCTTATTGGAATTGATACCGCCATACTGTGCCGCATGATTATTAAATCCCACTGCGCGCAGACGATAACCGAGTGTTGTTTTGTTAATCACAAACCAGATGATAACTGCCGCTGCTACTGCAAGCACGATTCCCCAGTTTGCCGCTGCACATCCGGTAAGTGTCGTGAAAAAAGACGGGGCAAGAATCCGGGCAGAATCCAGAATGTCCTTTGTTGCCTCTCCGCCTCCCTCTCTGTGAATCACTTCCAGATTTACTACATAGTTAGAAAGATAATATGCAATCCAGTTAAACATGATAAAAGAAAGGACTTCGTTAATCCCTTTTTTTACTTTTAACAGACCGACGATAATTCCCCACAGTGCTCCGGCGCCAGCGGCTGCCAGAATACATAACGGAACATGAATCACTGCCGGTACATCTACAAGGATTCCCACAACACATGCCGCAAGGCTTCCAACAACAAACTGTCCCTCTGCACCGATGTTAAACACACCTGTCCTGAAAGAAAACGCTACGCTTAATCCGGTAAAAATCAACGGTGTTGCATATACCACACTCCAGGTTAAGTATTTCGGTTTACTGAATACACCCTCTGCAAGCTTTGCATATGCTGCTCCCGGGCTGATTCCGGCGGCTGCCAGAAGAATTGCTCCAATTATGAATCCTACCAGAATCGCAATCAATGTATAAAACGCATTTGCCTGCAGGATTTTCTTTCCTTTATTCATTCTTTTTTCCTCCTGCCATCATGAGACCAAGTGTATTTTCGTCTGCATCCTTTCCAGCTACGCTTCCCACAATCTGTCCGTCAAAGATAACTTCAATGCGGTCGGAAAGGCTCATAATTTCATCCAGCTCAAACGATACCAGAAGCACCGCCTTGTTTTTGTTGCGCTGTTCCACCAGATACCGGTGCACAAATTCAATTGCTCCGACATCAAGACCACGGGTCGGATTTACCGCAATCAGTAAATCTGAATCATTTGTCACCTCACGCGCAATGATAACCTTCTGCTGGTTACCTCCGGATAACTGTCCTGCAAGACGTTCCTCGCAGCCTCTTGGACGGATATCAAATTTGTCAATCAAATCACTTGCATGGTCTGTTATGACTTTCTTCTGAAGGATTCCCTTCTTCGCATAAGGCTCTTTTTCAAAGTTCTGTAAAATCAGGTTTTCTGCCACGGAAAATTCAAGTACCAGACCATGTTTCTGACGATCCTCAGGGATACTCGTAATTCCCTTGTCAAACAATTCCTTCGGCGTCTTGTTAAACACATCCTCGCCCCTTAAGAGTACCTTGCCGCTCTCGCCTTTGCGAAGTCCGGTCAGAATTTCCACAAGCTCGGACTGTCCGTTTCCATCAACCCCGGCAAGTCCGACAATCTCACCCTTTCGCACGGAAAGATTCAGACCCTTTAAGATTTCAACGTCACGGTAGTCTTTTGCATGAAGATTCTGTACATCAAGTACTACCTCTCCCGCTTCCTGTTCCTTCTTTTCTACCTTAAACTCTACGTCTCTGCCCACCATCATGGATGCAAGCGCATTTTCGTCTACATCGGACACTTTCACGGTGTCGATGTATTTTCCCTGACGGATAATCGTACAATAATCGGCAGATGCCTTGATTTCTTTTAACTTGTGCGTAATCAGGATAACGGATTTACCGTCTGCCGTCAGATTATCAATAATTTCGATTAACTCTGCAATTTCCTGCGGTGTTAAAGATGCGGTCGGCTCATCCAGAATGAGGTTTTGTGCCCCGCGGTAAAGCACCTTTAAGATTTCTACACGCTGCTGCATTCCTACGGAAATATCCTCGATTTTGGCATCCGGATCTACCTTCATATTGTAGCGTTCTGAGATTTCAATGACCTTCTGTCTTGCAGTCTTTAAATCCACACGGACGCCCTTCATAGGCTCCATGCCAAGAATAATATTTTCCGTTACGGTAAATGGCTGAACCAGCATAAAGTGCTGATGCACCATACCGATTCCCATCTCAATTGCTTTCTTTGGTCCATCAATGACGACTTCTTTTCCATTGATGGCAATGGTTCCCTCTGTCGGCTGATACAATCCATACAATACATTCATCAATGTACTTTTTCCGGCTCCGTTTTCACCTAAAATTGCATGAACCTCACCTTTGTGCACGGTAAGGTTAATATGGTCGTTCGCCACAAAGTCACCGAACTTTTTTACAATGTCCTTCATCTGGATCACTGCGGTATTTTCATCGATATGACTTACCCTTTCCACGTAGATTCCTCCTTGTTTTATAATATGATGCTTTCAAATCCGTAGCTCTCCACAAGTTCTGCAAGCTCTTCCATGCATTCCTGTGTGGGAATTTTATAATGTGCATAAGCCTCCCTCACCCCGTTGGGGCGAAACCGGATTAATTTATAACGAATTGCTCCCTTAGCAAGATAAGGCGCGAGATATTCTGCGGTACGTCTGACATTCTCCTTCGCATCAAACAGCTCCGGCACAATGACCGTGCGCACTTCAAAGAGCTTTCCTTTTTCCGCTAATGCCACCGCATTTTTTAAAACCAGTTCATTCTCACAGCCGGTTACCCGCAGATGATTTTCTTTTGTAAATGCTTTCACATCCAGCATGACTCCATCCGTCACCGCTAAAAGTGCCTCCTGTTCCTTCCAGTCAAACAGGCTTCCGTTGCTGTCAATCAGTGTGGAAAGCCCCGCCTCTTTGCAGCAGTCAAACAATTCCTCCAGAAATTGCGGATAATACGTACATTCGCCGCCCGACACCGTAATACCACGAATGTAGGGAATCTGTTTTTTTACCTCGGCAAACGCTTCTTTTCCTGTCATATTGCGAATCTTCGGGCTGCTTCCGTTTGGACAGCTCCTGATACAGGTATCACAACCGCAGCACTTTAAAATGTCGTACTCCACCTTACCCTCGCACAACGTAAGCGCACCTGCCGGGCACTTTGTCACGCAGATTCCACATCCGGTGCACAGATTTCTGGTTTCCGGATTATGGCAGTAACAGCAGTCAAAATTACAGCCCTGTAAAAAGACCGCCGTCCGGTTTCCCGGTCCGTCCACTGCACTGAACGGAATAATTTTATTTACCGGTGCCTTCATCACATTATCGTACCTTTCTCTCGAATACCCTGCCGTTGTGCTTTGCACCCATTCCAAGTGCCGTTGTATCAAGCAGTACGTTTTCTCCCGCCTCAAGCTTTTCAATCTCGGAACGTTTTACAAGATAACCGGTAATCCGTACAACATCGCTGTCTGCCGCATAGAAGGACAGATAACGGCAGCCATCTGCAAATGCACCCTTGATGATATCCACGATGTATTCCGGATTCTTGTGTACCGTTGTATCAATCGGGAAAATATCACCGATTCCGGATGGGAAATATCCGTGGAATCTTGCACAGTGCTTTAACTGGTCTAACAGTTCATCCGGCTCCTCACCGATTGGGATACGGCAGCCCGGTGTAACACCGACATCCTGTGCAATTCCAACCTGTGCATGAAGCAGGAAATGTCCACCGGTCACTTCGCAGTACGGGTTGTGATGTGCCTCGTTAAACGCCTTAATCTGTTCCATGATTTCAACGCCAAGGTCATCTGCTTCTTTATCTTTTCCATAGCGGAAATGTTTTCCTTCTTTTTCCATCAGAAGATTGACACATTCTGCCATGCCGACAAGTCCAAACATTGCGGTAAAGTTTTCACGTTTGATAAATCCCTCTTTTGCAAGAAAGTTATTCTCAAAGAATCCACTCTCCTCCACTTCAAAACGGATTCGCTCATCCATGTAGCGTGCCATGATATCGCAGACATACGGCAGCTGGTTTTCCTTAAAATCTGCAATGTTTTTTGCTCTCTTGGCAATATTTCCAAGAATCAGACGGCACAGCGTATATGAACCGCCCGCCAGTTTCAGTCCGTTGTAACAGCTTGCGATTACATAATCTTCTCCCAGCTCATTTACAAACATCCGATGATTTGCAAAGCTCGGCTTTGCCGTTGCAAGTGCTGATTTTACACATTCCACTGCAAACTCATCGGATGTCAGCTTCGGATCATATTTCATGCTGACATTCGGAACGGCGCACTCGATTTCCGCCTCCACCTCAAGAATCAGACGTCCTGCCTTTGTCGCCTTCGGTCCAAGGTTTGCATGCGCGAAAGAATCGAGCACCGTGCGGTCGATATGAATTAAAAACAGTTTGATTAATTTCTTTGCTGTCTCCTCGTCCATATCCTGCACAAACGGATCGAGAAGCGTATCAAGTGCCCCCACATATACCGGGAAATTTGTAACGCTCGGCACATGCTTATAGAAAATAAGCAGCGCATTGATTGCCTCATACAAATCTTTCGGCGGGTCAAGCTGTAAAAACTTGCTTCCCTCTCTCATAAATTTCTCATAATCCGGAATGATATAACGCGGACGCACCGGAGCATGTCCCTCGTAAAGGTCACAGATGCACTGTGTCTCAATCGGCTGATTTAACAGTTCTGAGAGTCCCTCCGGCAAATTCAACACTTCTAACAGGGAATCTGCTTTTCCAGCCATCGTTGCAACTTTCTGCTCATGTGTTAAAACCGGACTTTTTATCGTTTCAAGGATTTCATTTCTGGTCTGGTTTACCCGTTCCATTGTAATATCTCTCATCTATCCCATCTCCCTTCTTTTCTATCCTTAGCTCTTAAAAAAATTTTATCACAGATTTTCCAACAGATAAACATAGAAATCACATAAAAATGATTTATTTGCAAAAAAACGGGAACCTGTCATAAGACCTGTCCCCGTTTTCCAATTCTATTCTTTCTGTCTTAACAGATTAGTCTAACTCGTATACATCACCGTATTTTGCTTCAAAATCGTCCTTAGTAGAAGGAACAGTAATTTCACCGGAAATGATTTTTGCTTTTACATCTTCAACTGCGGAGATAACATCTTCCGGAAGATTGGTTGTTGTAGGAGCAATATCAACACCGCCGGATGTTAAGTCATAAGTCTTAACACCATTTGTAAGAGTTCCCTCTAATACTTCTTTGGAAATGTCGTAGCAAGCATTGTCTACACGTTTCATAGCAGAGGTAATGATGTTGTCCGGAGCCAGAGAGCTCTGGTCAGAGTCAACACCGATTGCCCAGATGTCAGCTTCTTTACATCCCTCGATAACACCAAGACCTGTTGCACCGGCTGCATGGAAGATAACATCAGCACCCTTTGTAATCATAGCAGTTGCTGCTGTCTTACCGCCTGCTGTATCGCCAAAGCTGTTTGCATTTGTCTGAAGAACGGTTACATCCGGGTTTGCATCGATTGCACCTGCAAGGTAACCATAACCAAACTGGTTCATAGTATCAGTAGACATACCGATTACGATACCGATTGTATTGCTTTCTGTCATAAGACCTGCAACATATCCTACCAGATAAGAAGCCTGAGCCTGCTCGAACATCAGACAGGTTACATTGTCAAGGTCTGCGTTTGTAGCATCATCAATAATTGCGAATTTCTGATCTGGATTTGCTTCTGCCTCTGTTCTTAAAGCATCTGCAAGCTGATATCCTACGCAGATAATAAGGTCATAGTCCTCGTCTACGAATGTCTCAATGTTCGGAATATAGTCAGAATCTGCTTTTGACTGAAGGTAATCTACAGAAACGCCAAGCTCGCTCTGTGCTCTCTGAAGTCCTTCCCAGGATGACTGGTTAAAAGAACCATCGTTTACACCACCGATATCGGTTACCATACCAATTTTAATGTTGGATGCATCTGTGTTTGTGTTTGTATCTGCATCACCTGCGTTGTCTGCGGCGTCAGATTTCTCTGTTGCGTCTGCGTTTGCTGCATCAGAATCTGCTGCGTCAGCACCGTTGTTTGCGCTGTTACCGGCATTGCTACCGCATCCAGCCAGCATACCTGCTGTCATTGCTGCTACCATAAGCAGACTAAGTACTTTCTTCTTCATAATATTTTTCCTCCTGTTTATGCATACTGTGTACCCGGCAAAACTGCCGTTTACAAGTGCTATAAAAATAAAATCTCCCAGAAGCACCATTGCCTGAGAGTCTTTATTTAGCACAACCAAAAGTCTGTCATACATCCTTCTGATTGTTTAAGCCGATAGCGGGACTCGAACCCGCGACCCCTTCATTACGAGTGAAGTGCTCTACCAACTGAGCCCTAT
>ENA-ORNF01000141-ORNF01000141.1-human-gut-metagenome-genome-assembly--contig:-NODE-141-length-70005-cov-6.487277_pt1 | contig 70005 bp, 62 predicted proteins | sample MGYA00242110_ERZ509012 | MGnify/ENA primary metagenome ERZ509012 (study PRJEB26280, sample SAMEA2338714) | human gut metagenome | biome: human gut; feature: human-associated habitat; material: faeces... | reverse complement strand
TTCGGCTATATACTTCCCACTATCCGGGCGTATTCGGGACTTGCACCCGTTAGAGCGCGCCCATGGCGCGCAAACTGAAAAAAGGCCATTTTCAATGGCCTAACTCATTACTATCAATTCCTGTACATCGCAGTACATATCCAATAAATCTAAGATACATGTTTTATTTTCGGAAGAACTGAATGCACCTCGGCATTCCATACATCCAACCTCATGATATTCATCTTCTGTTCTAGGTACATAAAGATCTTCTACTGTTGTCTGCAATTCTCTTGCAATATCAGCTTTCTCATCTTCACCCAAAAATAGCCGCCCATCCATAATTTTCCATAAATCATATTTAGAATATCCCAGATGCTCTGCTACTGTCTGTTCGTTAAATTTTCCGTTTACAATCAAAAATTTAACATTGTTCCCGAACACTCTATTCCTTTCGTTCATACGATTCACTCCTATCCACTGGCTATCTTATCATATGTAATATTTCGCATAATATTACTACTATAGCAATTACTGCATAGTTTTTCAAGTGCTGATCACTTATATTTTACCACATTTCTTCTAAAATGCACGACACTAGATATAGTTATTACATTCTATATCTAGTATAACAGTTTTAAATTAACTACCCCATATCACTTGCCTATTTTCCCGATAGCACAGGCTAAAAATCCTCAGCGTAGCCCGCTACGCCTACGTTTTTTATCCTGCACTCTCAGAAAAATATTCTACGTGAATGGTGTAGTTATTTAGAAACCGTTATACTAGTGTCGTAACCAACATTCTACTTCAGTTTAAATATGGTTTCATCATCACCGCATATTTTACTCCACCGTCACGCTCTTCGCCAGATTCCTGGGCTTATCCACATCCAATCCCTTTGCCACGCTGACGTAGTATCCCAGCAGCTGCAGAGGCACCACTGCCAGACTGGCCATGAAATGCTCATCCACCTTCGGCACATAGACGTTGAAATTCACCTGATCTTCGATTTCGTAGTTGCCGTAAGTAGTCAGGCCCATAAGATATGCGCCGCGGCTCTTGCACTCCAGCATATTGCTCACGGTCTTCTCATATAATTCACTCTGTGTCAAAACACCGATCACCAGCGTTCCCTGCTCGATCAGGCTGATGGTTCCGTGCTTCAGTTCACCGGCAGCATATGCTTCGGAATGAATGTAGCTGATCTCCTTAAGCTTCAGGCTGCCTTCCAGGCAAATGGCGTAATCGATACCACGTCCTACGAAGAACACATCCGCTGCATTGGCATATTTTGCTGCAAACCACTGAAGGCGCTCTTTGTCCTCCAAAATTTTCTGTATCTTCTCCGGAATCGTCAAAAGTTCCGCAATATAGTAACCATACTGCTCTTCTGTGATCTTACCTCTGATCCTGGCAAACTGAACTGCCAGGCAATACATTGCCACAAGCTGGGCACTGTATGCCTTCGTGGTTGCCACGGAGATCTCCGGACCTGCAAGCGTGTAAAACACTTTATCTGCTTCTCTGGCAATGCTGCTGCCCACCACATTGACAATCGCCATTGTGGCAATTCCTTTTTCCTTCGCAAGTCTTAATGCAGCCAAAGTATCTGCAGTCTCACCGGACTGGCTGACCACGATCATCAGTGCCCTGGGATTCAGGGACATTTTGCGATATCTGAATTCTGAGGCAAGTTCCACACGCACCGGAATATCTGCCATATCTTCCAGTACATATTGTGCCGCCATTCCAACATGCCATGCAGAACCACAGGCAACAATATAAATCTGTTCAAAGGCCTTGATCTCATCCTCCGTAATTCCGATACTTTCAAAATCAATCTTTCCATCTTTCACTACAGAATTCAAAGTATCCTGAACTGCTTTCGGCTGCTCATGGATCTCTTTCATCATGAAATGTTCAAAGCCGGCTTTCTCCGCCGCTTCCGCATCCCACTTGATTTCCGTAGTCTGTTTCTCGATTTCATCCCCGTCCAGGTTATAGAAATGCGCTTCTCCCGGAGTCAGCTTTGCGAATTCCAGGTTACCGATATAATACACATTTCTGGTATATTTCAAAATTGCCGGAACATCGGATGCAACATAAGTCTCTCCATCCGCAATACCGATGATCATGGGACTGTCCTTACGCGCCACCCAGATTTCACCGGGATAATCACGGAACATCAGCTCCAGTGCATAGGATCCGCGAACACGTACCATGGTTTTCGCAATAGCATCAATGGGACCAAGTTTGTATTTCTTGTAATAGTAATCAACCAGCTTGATCACCACTTCTGTATCGGTCTGACTATAAAATGTATAACCATGTTTCAGCAGTTTCTCTTTCAGTTCCGTGTAATTCTCAATAATACCATTATGTACACCAACTACTTCTGATTCTACTGCACCGGAACCGGATCTGGTACAGTTACCGGAGACATGCGGATGGGCATTCGTCTGACTGGGCTCACCATGAGTTGCCCAACGGGTATGTCCAATACCACAGGTTCCTTTCAAAGCATTCCCGGCATCCGTTTTCTCAATCAGATTCGAAAGACGGCCTTTCGCTTTCACTACCTGTGCCAGGGCTTCACCGTCACGGACTGCCAGTCCTGCAGAGTCATACCCTCTATACTCCAATTTCGACAGTCCGTCCAACAGAATCGGCGCTGCCTGCTTATTTCCTGTAAATCCTACAATTCCACACATTTGTTAATCCTTCCTAAAAGCGCATTTCTATGCCTTATATCCCTTTTCACAGATGATAGTTACCACTTCGTCCACATACTTCTGGCAAGTCTCGTGATCCGGTGCTTCTACCATGACGCGAATCACAGGTTCTGTTCCGGACTCCCGGACTAAAATGCGTCCGGTATCCCCCAGTTTTTCCGTAACTGCAGCAACTGCTTTCTGAACATCTGAATCATTCTGTGCTGCCTTTTTATCTGTTACTCGAACATTTTCCAATACCTGAGGATAAATCTTCAGTGGTGCTGCCAATTCACTCATAGGTTTCTTTTTAGCAAGCATAACCTCCATCATTTTCAGACTGGTCAAAATACCATCTCCGGTACTTGCATATTTGGAGAAAATAATGTGTCCACTCTGCTCTCCACCGATACGGCAGCCGTTCTTTGCCATGTACTCATAGACATATTTGTCTCCCACAGCCGTCTTGGCATAGCCAATCCCCTGTGTATCAAATGCTTTGTACAGACCAAAGTTTGACATCACTGTAGTAACAACCGTATTTGTCAACAGTTTGCCACGTTCCTTCATGTAACAGCCGTAGATATATAAGATATGATCCCCTGTTATCACATTACCTTTTTCATCTACACACAGGCAACGGTCTGCATCTCCATCATAGGCAAAACCAACATCCAGTCCGTTTTCTACTACAAACTTTTGTAAGTTCTCGATATGAGTAGAGCCTGCATTATTATTGATATTAGTCCCATTTGGTTTGTTGTTGATGACATACGTATCCGCACCGAGAGCATCGAATACACTCTTTGCAATATTCCAACTGGAACCATTCGCACAATCCAATCCTACCTTAACTCCCCTGAAAGAATAAATTCCCAGGGAAATCAAGTAGCCCATGTAACGATTTCTACCTGCCACATAGTCCACTGTACAGCCAATTCGTTCCCTGCTGGCAAAAGGCAGTTCTGTCCAATCTTTGTCAAATACATGAAGCTTACCGTCAATATAGTCTTCAATTAACAGCAAGGTATCTTCAGGCATCTTTTCACCATTTCTGTCAATCAATTTAATACCGTTGTCATAATACGGATTATGACTGGCAGATATCATGATCCCACAGTCGAAATCATCCACACGTGCAATATAAGCTACTGATGGAGTCGTGGTAACATGCAGCAGATAAGCATCTGCACCGGATGCAGTCAACCCTGCTACCAGACTGTATTCAAACATATAGCTTGACCGGCGAGTATCCTTACCAATGACAATCCGAGCCGGTTCATGATCATTGTTTCTTACACGCAATTCATTATAATACCAGCCAAGAAACCGACCTACCTTATAGGCATGATCAGCGGTTAATGTTATTCCAGCTTCTCCTCGGAAGCCATCTGTTCCAAAGTATTTTCCCATTCCTATTTATCCTCATACTATATAATCCATCTCCAGGAATTTGTCTTACTCTACAATAATACCTCCCAGTACCGGTATCTCCTGTCTCTTCAGCAATTCCAACTCACTCGTAATCTCATTATACAATGTAGAATCAACCTTTTCTACCAGAACTGCTCCTTTCAATGTATCTATCTGTTCCATGGCCTCTGCGTCATAAATCACATTGTTTAAGACAGTAACTGCAATCCCCTCTTTTTCCAATGCAGCTTTCAATTCATTACATATCTTATCAGCGCCAGCACCTAAATTGCATCCCAACAATCCAATACTACTTAGTCCATTTTTAACCACTGCAATTTTCACCGCCGCAAATGCCAATTCCATTGACTGTTCTGCTGTAAACTTTCGCTTACCATAATGGCGAAGATTATCAATCCACTTATCTAAAAACAACTTTTTCTTAGTATCTTTCACCACTACACCAATCTGAGGAACTCCATATAATGCTTGGAATTCATCGTTTATACGAAGCTTGCTATTAAAAATATAACCCATAAATAAAACAGCCACATACACAAAAGCAAACAAGATTGCTCCTAATAAAATATATTTTTTACTTATCTGCGGTTTTGCCGCTACCAGAGGAGATGCTTCTTCTATCTCCTGCTCTGTATCTGTGTCTTCCAATTCTTCTTCATTTGTCAAAATATTGTAATACTGCTTCTGTTCATCAGTAAAAGCTGTCTTTTCAGCAATAATGGCTGACTGTAAAGCATAAAGTGCATTTCGGTACTCTATCTGTTGATTCATTACGGATGTACTCATAACCCTACCCGATGCTTCAGATAACAAACACAGTTTGTGCTCCCCTATTTTGGTAACCAAGTTTTCACTTTGTTGCTCTACATAGCTTTTGACTGTATCTGCAAGTTCTTTACACAAATCATCATCAGCCTGTATTACTGATATTTTTAAACTATCATTTCCAAAAGATCCTGATGTTTCTCCATTAGTAAAAGGAGTGCTAGAACTTATCTTGATAGAAATCAATTCACTGGAATATGCCATTTCAATACCTGTATGTTGCTCCACCCAATCATATAATCCTATTCCATTAACTACATCTTGATATATTGTCCCCAGATATTGTGCTTTTTCACCTTTTCCTGGTTGGATATCATATACAACTTCTCTTTGTGCGATATTATATGCATCCATCTGCATATATATAGATTCCTCAAAATATTTCTTTTTAAACGAATATTCACGCTCATCATCTATTGCAGTAAGAACTGCAATTTGCTGACTATCATCTAGCGTACTTTGAAGTTCAGCTAATTTTTCTTCTGTTACTGTCTCGTCCTGTACAGTCTCTTTCTCTTCCAACTGCTGTGTATTCTGTATTGCCTGATAAGATTTCACATAACTCATTCCCCCCAGCAAAATTGCGCCAATAACCATTGCTATTAACACGCTTCTCCAATGGGATAACATGACAAATATCATGTCCAGTAAGTTAATCTCTTTCTCTTTCATTATTGTCCTTTTTCCTCCTGTTTTATCTCGTTGTTTTTATTTCAGTTATTCATTGCTCAACTATCTACACCGGTTCAAAAAAGGTATCTGGATGTTTTGGATCAAATACTTCATTACAGGTCATAACCGTAATTAAATTTTCTGTTTCAGACAGATTTATAATATTATGTGACCATCCCGGTATCATATACACCACTTCGATCCGATCTCCGTACACTTCAAATTCAATTTTTTCTCCAGTATTTATATTCCGTTCCTGTATCAGTCCATGGCCGGATACTACAATGAACTGTTCCCATTTACTATTGTGCCAGTGCTGACCTTTCGTGATCCCGGGTTTGCTGATATTAATGGATACTTGACCGCAGTTCAGCGTATGCATCAATTCTGTAAATGACCCTCTTGCATCCTCATTCATCTTCAGCTGATACTTGAACTTTTCCGTCGGTAAATAAGTGAGATACAACGAAAACAACTTCTTTGCAAAGGACCCCTCCGGCATTTCCGGCATGAGCAGTGACATCGGTTGTTCCTTAAATTCCTGTAGAAGATCGACAATTTCTCCTAATGTAACCTTATGCGTCACCGGTACACAACAATACCGTCCATCGTCTTTCAGTATGGTATCAGCGCCATCAAACTCGCAGTGCTGTTCCTTGCCTTCCATGAGATCAAACATTCCCTCTATCAAATCATCTATGTACAGCAATTCAAGTTCTGTTGTTCTGTCATTCACTGTAAATTCTTCATCATTCGCAACAGCCCAGCAAAACGTGCTGACCGCAGAATTGTATTTGGGTCTGCTATGTCCCATCAGATTTGGGAAACGGTATACTGCAACTTTAGCGCCGGTTTCATGCGCATATTTTAAAAAAAGTTCTTCTCCCGCCTTCTTGGAACGTCCATATTCCGAATCTCCGAATCTCCCAGCTAATGTAGCCTGGATAGAAGAAGCCAACATAATTGTTGCCTTATTTTCATACTTCTTAAGCGTATCAAGAAGCTGCGATGTGAATCCGAAATTTCCTCGCATAAAATCTTCCGGATTCTCCGGACGATTTACTCCTGCCAAATGAAACACAAAATCCGCAGACTTACAATATGTGTCCAGTTCCTCCTCCGTTGACTGTATATCATATTTGTAGATTTCATCAATCTGGATATTCGGTCTGGTTCTGTTCTTATTCTCTTTGATGTTTTTCAGGTTGTTGATCAGGGCTGTTCCTACCATCCCCTTAGCACCTGTAACTAATATATTCATCAGTTATCTCCGTACTCTCACTTTTTGTTACTGCTCTTTTCTCCATACCATCTTGTTCACGACATTTACATAGCCCTGTATGATCCGCACTACTTTCATAGATACATTCTCATCCACATAATCCGGACATGGCTTTCCTAAAATGCCTTTCTGTTTCATGTCAATAGCCATACCCGTAGCCTGCAGAAGCTCCTGTGTCGTAATTCCGGCCAATATAAAATTTCCAGATTCCAGTGCCTCAGGGCGCTCCGTAGAAGTCCGAATGCATACCGCTGCAATTGGATGTCCAATCGACAGATAAAAACTGCTTTCCTCCGGTAAAGTACCGGAATCGGACACGATCGCCAGTGCATTCATCTGAAGCTTATTATAATCATTAAATCCCAGCGGTTCATTTACTCTTACCCTGGGGTCTAATTTAAATCCACTTGTTTCTAGCTTTTTCCTGGATCTCGGATGACAGGAATAGAGAATCGGCATATCATATTTTTCAGCCAATGCATTGATTGCTTCAAACAATGAAGTAAAATTCTTATCCGTATCAATATTTTCTTCTCGGTGGGCTGATAATAGAATATATTTATTCGGCTGCAGTCCTAATCTATCCAGCACATCTGACGCTTCAATTTTGTCAAGATTTCCATGCAGCACTTCTGCCATCGGGGAACCGGTTACATAGGTTCTCTCCTTGGGCATTCCCATCTCATGCAGATACTTTCGGGCCGGCTCAGAATACGGCAGATTCACGTCAGAGATCACATCCACAATTCTACGATTTGTCTCTTCCGGAAGGCACTCATCCTTGCATCTGTTTCCTGCTTCCATGTGAAAAATGGGAATATGAAGCCTTTTTGCGGAAATGGCAGACAGGCAGCTGTTCGTATCTCCGAGTACCAACAAAGCATCCGGTTTAATCTCCGCCATAAGTTCATAACTTCTCGCAATGACATTTCCACAGGTTTGACCCAGATTATCTCCTACCACATTCATCCAGACATCCGGCCCGCCTAGCTCAAAGTCGGACCAAAAAATATCATTCAGATTCTTATCATAATTTTGCCCGGTATGCGCCACGCAACAATCAAAATATTCTCTGCAACGCTTAATGGTTGCTGCAAGACGAATAATCTCCGGTCTTGTCCCAACTACAATCAATAATTTGATTGATCCATTATTTTTCCACTTAAAGTCAAACATCAATTAATCCTCCGCAAGTCTTTCCTGGATATATGCTAGTTTAGCAATAGTAGACTTAGTTTCCTCTAAACTTAACATCTTCGTGTTATTAGAATTAAACTCTTTAAGTGTGTTTCTTTTAGCATCCCCATCTTTAAAATACTTGTCATAATTCAATCCACGGTTATCTGCAGGCACTCGGTAGAAATCTCCAAGATCAATTGCCTTCGCACACTCCTCATTGGTAAGCAGTGTCTCATACATCTTCTCACCATGCCGAATACCAATCACCTTAATATCTTCCTTTTTACCTCCAAACAGTTCGCAAACTGCCTCCGCCTGTGTTCCAATTGTACAGGCTGGTGCTTTCATGATCAACAGATCTCCGTTTTCTCCCTTTTCAAATGCAAAAAGTACGAGATCTACCGCTTCCTCCAGACTCATAATAAAGCGGGTCATGGACGGTTCCGTCACAGTAATCGGATTGCCGGCTTTAATCTGATCAATCCACAGCGGAATTACGGACCCGCGAGAGCACATGACGTTACCATAACGGGTACAGCATATCTTCGTCTTTCCGGAATTTCTGGATTTTGCCACTGCTACCTTTTCCTCAATAGCCTTTGTAATTCCCATTGCATTAATGGGATATGCTGCTTTATCCGTAGAAAGGCATATTACTGATTCTACACCTGCTTCAATTGCTGCGGTCAGGACATTGTCTGTTCCGACAACATTTGTCTTCACTGCTTCCATAGGAAAGAATTCACAAGACGGCACTTGTTTCAATGCAGCTGCATGAAAAATATAATCCACCCCCGGCATTGCAGCCCGTACAGAGTTCAGATCCCTGACATCTCCAATATAAAATTTAATCTTGTCAGCAACCTCCGGCATCTTCACCTGATATTCATGACGCATATCATCCTGCTTTTTCTCATCTCTCGAAAAAATACGGATTTCTCCGATATCTGTCTGAAGAAACCGATTTAAAACTGCATTTCCAAAAGAACCTGTTCCACCAGTAATCATTAATGTTTTTCCTGTAAATAAAGACATATTTTTTCTCCTCTCATAACTACTTTTCTGCCGAATTAAACCATTCTACATAGTCAAAATCATCATAATATTTTTTGTAAGAAATTTTACTTTTATAGGCCATGCATGGTCCAACACACCCATCATTTTCAAATCCTCTAATATATACTGCTGATTTTATATTGGGATGTGGTTTGTTAACAAATATTACTTTATTCTTATATGGCAAATTATCAAACTCTACTATATCCTGCTCAGTGCACCCATCTCTATCTGTAAATAGAATAAAGAGTTTATCATAGTCCATTCGCTTCGTCCGTTCATTCCATTTTGCTTTTGCCTCTTCTTCTGTCTTATAGTGTTGAAAGTAAATCTTAATATCCTTCAATAAGCCAACCGGATACTCTATTCCTTCCTCTGTTGTAAACTTCAAATCATACCCCATATATTCTCTCAGTGATGATAATAACTTTATGAAATCCTTAGGTCTTAGCCAAAGATTAACAAAAGGACTTGTAAATTGTAACCCCAAATCATGAAGTATCATTGCCCCATTGCAATTGCTGGCAATCAGACAAAGATCCTTATTAACGAGTCGTCTCCTTTGCTTAGATAAAAACATTATATTTCTATATTCATTTCTCAGTTGCCTAAGTGCGTCCATCTTGCGCTTCCTTTCTTGGCCGTCACACCTTTTGCAAATACTACAACCACTCATTCCCTTTACATATATTATTACAAAAGCATACTTTGTCTTTCATAACTTTTAGCCTTACATCACATTAATTAATAATTATCGCATTCATTTTTTTATGCAATTCTGTTTTCCCAAATTTGTTTCTGTATACATTGATTTAATATTCTATAAGCATTTTTAGAAAGGAAATTTATACTGTAATTACCTATTATTTACATAGTATTGTGATCTTTTATTCTCGCCGGTACCCCATACACCAATGTTGCAGCTGGTACATTATGTGTTACAACACTTCCTATTCCCACTTTAGAATTCTCTCCTACCACTACTCTATTTAGTATAGATGTATTTACACCTATCCACGCTTGATTTTCTACTACACAGCTTCCACAAAGTATTGTACCTGCTGTAATAACTGCATTATCACCTATGAAAACATTGTGAGCAACGTGAACCAAATTATCTATCTTCGTATTTTTTCCTATATGCGTATTCCCTTCAAATAAGGAACTGCATACATCTGTATTATCCCCAATGTATACATCCTTATCAATAAATACTCCTCCACAATGTTTTATCTTTCTGTTTACTCCATCTATTCTAAGAACCTGAAAACCTTCAGAGCCAATTGTTGTATTGCATCCGATTACACAATCATCACTTATTGTTGTCCCTCTCTTTATTACGGTGTTATGCCCAATCACTACCCTATTTCCTATTTTTACGCCATCTTCTATAATTGCACCTTCTTCAATACTACAATCGTTGCCTATTTCCTTTACAAAATTATATTTTTCATAAAAATGCTTCTGATAATATAAATAATCATGTATATCATAAAATATTTTTTCAGGGCATTTACAAATAATATAAGTATATTGTTCCCCCAGACTCATAACGTATTGATAATAGTTTTTTTTATCTAACACAATTGCTGCAACTGCGGAATTATTTTTTATAATATCAACATACTCTCCCGAGGTAACATACGTCAAAATTTTACTATATTGACTGGATCCATTACATAAATTCAAGCCATCAATTTCTATATCATTACCCTCATATGTTAATCCAAATGTTTTGCATATTTCTGATATTTTAATACTTCTTTTCATGTTTATCTCTCCTTCACTTATTATCTTGAATCCACCAACCGCATGGTAATGCGACAAATTTTGAATAAAACTCATTTACACCAGGCAATGCACTCTGTTTTCCAAATATTGTGTATCTATCATTATTTAAATGTACCCCTGATGCATACCATCCTTTTTTTCTATAATCTTCTATCACTGCCCTTTTATTTGCAACCAGCATTCCAAAGACCCAGTAATTAGGATTTATCTCCTTTCTATCCATAATTTTTATATCTTTGCTATCTTTCAGCTTATTCTTCCACATTTCAGCACAATTTCGCTGTTTCTTTATAATATCTTCCATGCACTTCATTTGTTCTATTCCAATATAGGCATTTACATTACTCATTGTTGCACTATAGCCTCTTAGTGTTATATCACATTGTGGGTTTATTTCTCCTAAGTCATCTCTGAAAATAGATCTGTCAATTCCACAGTCCCGAATCAACTCTGCCTTTTTTAATAGCTCTGTATTATTTATAATAATGGCGCCACCATCTATTGTATTTGGTAATCGAACTGCATTAAACGAAAAAATAGTAATGTCAGTTCCGCAATTACCTATTTTTTGTCCTTTATATTCACTTCCAAACGCCTCTATCCCATCATCAATGACAGGTATCCCATATCTTCTGCCCAGCTCATTTATTTCATCAATATAACCTGGGTATCCGCAAAAGTGATTATGTACTATTGCTTTTGTTTTTGAAGAAATTTTTTTTTCTACGCTTTCTGGGTCAAGCGTTCCTGTTATTGGATTAACATCTGCCCATTTTATGTTAATTTCATGTGCCACAAACGGCTGTGTAGATGCTAAACACGACATTGGCGATGCTATCACTTCATCGCCAACATGTATATTCAGCACTGAATTTACTACAGCTATTGCCATGTTAAATGAGTTCGTTACAAGGACTCTATTCTTCACACCCAAAAAATTCCGCAGCACTTCTTCAAATTTTAAAGAATACTTTCCATATGCAAGCTGTCCTGAATAAAGAATTTCTTCTAATTCAGGTAACTGGGGCATATGTGGTTTATATAAAGGTACCATTCTACCATCCTCTTTTTATAACATCTACAATATTTTCTCTGTCTTCGTTGCTTACCCACCAGCCACACGGAATATGAACAAATTTTGAATAAAAATCATCTAATGCCGGCAGTTCACATTTAGATTGTTCAAAAACACTATGAGTATCGCTCCTGTGATGCAGTTGAGATGCTGTAATTCCATGCTCTTGTAACATTTTACAAAACTCGTCTCTGTTTTCAACTTTCATAGTATACAACCAATACGATGGCTCTGTGTTCGAATAATATGGAATTAATTCTACTCCCGGAATCCCTTGCAATGCTCTATCATAATATTTTCCATTTTCAATATGTCTATTAATAATATCCCGAACGTGTTCCATTTGCACTAATCCAATCATTGCATTCACGTTATTCATTCCATATTTATAACCAGCCCTCTTAATATCGTTGTTAAGTCTTGACACTTTTTTATCCAATCCAAACCAACGAAGTTTTCTTGCCTCTACCATTTCTGATTCATCGGTAAAACTAATAGCACCACCATCTACAGTTGTCATATGTTTTATAGCCTGAAATGAAAAGCATGTATATCTGGAATTACTCCCTACCGGTTTACCATTATATCTGCTTCCTAAAGCATGTGCTGTATCTTCAATAATGGGAATGTTATATTCCTTTGAAATTTTATTAAATTCATTCATATCACAAACCATACCAGCATAATGTACTAGCATGATTGCCTTGGTCCGCTGTGTTATTTTTTCCCTTACAGCATTGGGATCAAGCAATCCAGTCCTCACATCGACATCAGCCCATACAACTTTCGCACCTGTTATAGCAATTGTTGTATTTGTTGGTTCTGCCGTCATCGCTGTACTGATTACTTCATCTCCTGGACCTATATTCATTAACAGCAACGCAATATGTAATGCAGCCGTTCCTGAATTTAATGCTAAAATATTTTTATTTCCTATATATTCACCAAATTTCTGCTCAAACTCGTCTACAGTTTCTCCTGCTGCAATATAGCCACTATAAAGTATCTTTTCTAATTGAGGCATCATTTCATCTCGTGGTGCAATATATGGTTTTACTAAAGGTATCATTTTCTTTTCCTCCTAAAAATTATTCATTTTTGATTTTATAGTACAGTAAATATACAAAAGATAAGCCTTAACTTTAAATAATTTTCTTTCTTTATACGCATTTGATTTTTTCAATTTTGTATAACAATCCACATATTTCGAATATATGTTATATCTTTTCTTAATGTCTCCATTTACTGACTTCAAAATATTTATTAGTATTTTCAAATATTTTATATATATATAGTCTATTATATATACACAATTTTTTTCAACAAAATCTATTAATTTATTATACACATTGATGTACTGTTTTACTCTTGCTTCCGAGTATTTTTCTCTTGATACACTACCGTATCTAACGGAAACAATATAGTAAACTTCATTAATGCTTACAAGCGAATTAGCTTTTGCCAAAAGTTCAACGATAAGCAATTCGTCTATTCCAATATTTTGGTTAATATACTGTGCCTCCCAAAATAATGATTTTGCAAAGCACCTACATGCCAATGAAGGTGTAACAAATTTTTCAAAATGATCAGCCAAAATTTCTGCTGTACCTTCTATATCATACTTAGGCGGAATTTCCTGCGTAATAAGATTCCCCTGCAAGTCCCTAAACTCTAGTCCATATTGTATAACATCTACTTTTTTTTCATTTTGAACAACTACATTATATAAATCATTGAGCATGCTTTTTTTAACAGTATCGTCACTGTCCACAAAAACTATATATTGACCGCTCGCAAGTTCAATGCCTATAGGTATTGCTGTTCCTATTCCGCCATTTTCTTTATGTGAAAAAATAATGTTATCACATGCTTGAGCATAACTTGCTATTATTTTTAACGTATCATCTGTAGATCCATCATCAATGATTATTATTTCATAATTTTGAAAATTTTGTTCTAAAATACTTTTTATACAATTTTCTATATAGTCCTGCGCATTATATGCAGGAATTATAATCGAAAAAAATGGCATTTTCTTCATATTTACTATAACCTCTTTTAATATTTTTTATTATCTCACAAAAGAAAAAGCTTATCAACTTTTATATCTTTTGATGTTTATACTTCAACTTGGTCTTTTGCACTCTTTATTTGAAGCATTTTCCATAATCTATAAATATTTAATCTGCTTTAAATATATCTCTGGTATACACCTTTTCTTTCACGTCTTCTAACGTTGTATCATATCGATTTGCAATGATCACGTTGCTCTCCCTTTTAAACTCTTTCAAATCATTTACAATTCTACTTCCGAAAAATGTTGTCTCTGCATTCAGCGTTGGTTCATAAATAATGACTGTTGCGCCTTTCGCCTTAACTCTTTTCATAATTCCCTGAATAGAGCTTTGCCGGAAATTGTCCGAATTCGTTTTCATTGTCAACCTATAGACACCTATAACTATATTTTTTTCTTTTTGGGAATCATATACATTTTCACTTTCGTAATCATAATACCCCGCCATCTGTAATACACGATCTGCAATAAAATCCTTTCTGGTACGATTACTTTCCACAATAGCTTCTATCAGATTCTCCGGTACATCCTGATAATTAGCAAGCAACTGTTTTGTGTCCTTAGGAAGACAGTACCCACCATATCCAAAGGAGGGATTATTATAATAATCACCGATTCTCGGATCAAGGCATACGCCTTTAATAATCTGCTGCGTATCCAACCCTTTTAACTCTGCGTAAGTATCCAATTCATTAAAATAACTGACCCTTAAGGCAAGATAGGTATTGGCAAACAACTTCACCGCTTCCGCTTCTGTAAATCCCATAAACAATGTATCAATATTTTCCTTAATTGCACCTTCCTTCAACATATCTGCAAAAATATGTGCTGCTCTCTGTAAAGTGTCATCGCTCATATCTGTCCCGACAATGATTCTGGATGGGTACAAATTATCATATAATGCCTTGCTTTCCCTTAAGAACTCCGGGCTAAACAATATATTGCTGTATTTAAACTTTTTACGAATGGCTTCTGTATATCCTACCGGGATAGTACTTTTAATCACTATGACTGCCTGTGGATTGCATTCTATTACCATTTTTATCACTTCTTCCACCGCAGAAGTGTCAAAAAAGTTTTTCCTGCTATCATAATTCGTTGGGGTTGCAACTATAACATAATCTGCATCCCCATATGCGCTTTTGGCATCCAGTGTTGCTGTAAGTCGTAATTTTTCCTCCCTCAGATACTTTTCCACATAATCATCATGGATTGTTGCTTGTTTGTTGTTTATTTTCTGCACTCTTTCCGGCACAATATCTACTGCCATAACTTCATGATGCTGCGCTAATAGTATAGCAATAGAAAGTCCAACATACCCTGTTCCTGCTACTGCAATTTTCAACTCACTGTATGCTCTCATCCGCAACCCCATTCTCTCTCTGTTTATGGAACACCATCTTCTTGCTCAGAATATAATTCAATACAATTACTATCACGCTCAATACGCATTTACTAAAAAAGAACGATTGTTTCATCACTTCTACCAACAAAATAACGCCAAAATAGTCTACCAGAAATGTAATCCATCTGGCAAAAACAAAGCGGACAATTTCCGTTATAAACCTATGAAAAGATCCGAACGGTGTTTTAAATACAAATATCTTATTTGTGAAGTAGCAAAACACCTTTGCAATCACCAACGTAATAGCATTCGATATTTTATAATCAATTCCGCTCCATACCACCAGTTGAGCCAATCCAATATTCAGGATTGCACTGAGTACGCCCCAAAATACGTAGCTATATAATTCTTTTTTTTTCACTTGCTTATCCCTTCCTTGCAAGTACCATCGTCCATGGGAATGGAGTTTTTACCGATACAATTTTCATATCATTATTAACAACCATTCTGCAAAATTTCTTTTTGGTCCAATGTTGGATATGCCCCGGTGTATTTCCAAGATCCTTCCAGTACTTTCCTCTTGCCATGTTGCATATTCGCCAGATAGGTTCCTTGGGAACACTTAAAAGTATAAATCCATTTTCATTACACAGTTCTTTTATATTTTTCAATGCTTGTTCCGGATCTTCTAGGTGTTCCAACACTTCTGAACATATCACAAGATCATATCTTCCCTTGTTCAAAATGTGTTTTTCAGCTTCTCCCGGCTTTCGAACCTCCATTGTATAGATATTTCCAGTATAAAAGTTAATACCATGAATCTTTTCACTGGCCTCTGCTATTACCTTTTCCGATATATCAAACGCATCAATCTCAGCATTCTGATACATATCCTTTATAAATGAGGTTATTTCGCCTTCTCCGCATCCGGTTTCACATATCTGACAAAATTCCTTCCCTGCTATATCCAACAACTCGCTGATGGCATCCTTGAACCCTTTCATCATCCATTTTACAATCGGATTGGTTGAATGATATTTATCATAATAATTACCTTCTGGTTGAACCACTTCAGTCTTTTTTGTGTCCATCTGTGCCATGCACCTCCTGTATATGCAATTCCATATTCTTTTTTCCCTCATAATCAATTTTTCTCACATGATACTGAATGTCTTCCAGTATCATTCTGTTCTTAGCCAGAATATCTGCCATAAATCCTATTATAAATGTGAAGAATCCCATAAGCAGCAACACACTTGCCAATATCAAAGATTGTATATGTCCAGTGGCGTTAATCGTTGTAAGTAAAATCAAATATCTAATTCCCAATACAGTTCCAATTAAAAAGGGAACCGCTCCCACGCAAGTGAAGAATTTCAATGGCTTATACATTATATATGCTCTTATAATCGTTACCATCGATTTTTGTACATAACTTGACATACTATTGAAAAGTCTAGAAGGACGAAGTTCTCCATTAGTACGAATGGGAACATGTGTCATAGGAATCCGCTCTCTTCCAGCTTGTACAATAGTCTCTAACGTATATGTATATTCATTAGTTACATTTATTCTTAATGCCGCTTCTCTACTAATTGCCCGAAAACCACTCGGAGCATCAGGAATATCGGTATTTGATGCTATCCTAACCACCCAACTTCCAAAATGTTGAAGTGTTTTCTTTATCATGGAAAAGTGTTCCGTTGTATCGATTGGCCTGTCCCCTATAACAATATCAGCTTTTCCCTCAATAATTGGTCTTACTATTTTTTCAATATCTTGTCCACTATATTGATTATCAGCATCAGTATTTACAATAATGTCTGCCCCGTTACGCAAACACGCATCCAGTCCTGCCATAAATCCTTTGGCCAATCCTCTATTTTGTTTTTGATATACGATGTAATTAACTCCCCAAGATTTTGCAACCTCTACAGTCGCATCTGTGCTCCCATCATTTATAATTAAATATTCAATCGCATCAATCCCATCTATATGCCTAGGTAATTCATTTAATGCAATTGTTAAAGTTTCTGCTTCATTATAACAGGGAATCTGAATTATAAGCTTCATATTTATTCCTTTCTTAAGATAATCAACTCCGAAAGGCCTTTTCTGGGCAAAATTATCTTTTCAACCGGCTCTATCAGCATTGATGCAAAATTATATATTTTTGAATTATTCTCATTCAAAGAAGAGCTAAAGCTTTCTTTCGTCTTAGCTTTCCTTTTTCCTTTCCACCAATAAGGCAAAATACCCAGTCGGTTAAAATATATATTTTTTTTAATTGTCAAATGATTATCCTTGGCAAGTCGTTGCAAATCACCTTTGTCATATCTGCGATAATGTCCTACATTTTCATCTAAGGAACAATATAATTTTTGCAAAGCCGGCACCATTATTATTAATTTTCCTCCAGGCTTCAACAATTCCTTCATTTTCTGTATAGCCAGATTGTCATCCTTTAAGTGTTCCAATACATTGATGCAAATTACTGTATCATACTTTCCTTTATAATCTCCTACTTCATCTTTCATAATATCCCATAATACGGCATTAAAATTAGCATATCGACGAAATCTCTCATTCATATAGTCTACCTGCCTTTGAAAAATGTCCGTCGCAGTTATCTGCGCTGCTCGATTAATATAGAACTTCACCATACGTCCCATTCCTGCACCAACATCAAAAATTCTATCTCCATCGTTGATATATTCCTGATACGTATGATACATCCATCTGGAATACCGATCAATATAATCCCAATGATTCAGATTCTCTGACAACTCATTTTGTTCCTTTTCCATGACTTTATCATCTTCCTCCATGTGAAACTTCTCTCTGTTATAAATTATTGGTAACTATTCAGAACCCCATTCGCAAAACCGCCTCTGCGAGGATTTTCTTTTACTCATGTGGTTACTTCACCCTATAAAGATTATCAATTGCTCTTACGAAGTAAGCACTCTATCATGAGTACCTTACCATAATACCACATTCATGAGATAATTACCTCCAAATATTCGCATTTCCTTTGCGTCTTATCTCAGGAGGTTCTCATGAACACTACTAAAAAGTTACAACAGGCCAAACTCGACCAGTGGGCTGTCCTTTGCAAAGAACAATCCGAAAGCGGTCCGACCGTCAGACAATGGTGTGAACAGAACGGCTACACCATCCACACCTACAACTACTGGAAACACCGTCTGAAAGAAAGCTATGTGGATTCTGTTCTCCCGGACATCGTTCCTATTGTTCTGCGGGCTCCAGCACCATTACACGAATTGTGCGATTCGCGCAATTCGGCCGATTCGTGTATTAACAACACGATCTCTGTCTTGCTTTGTGGTGTCACCCTCTCTCTTGATGCCTCAGCCTCTGAGAGATGCTCTGCCGTATCATCACGGCTCTCCGTCATGCTTAGGGATGCGGATCCTTCCTCCTTCTCCGCCATCTATGTAGTCTGTGGCTACACCGATATGCGCTATGGCATGGATACCCTCGCTGCCATCATCGAGACCCGGTATCACCTGCCCCTCTTTGTTCCCAACACCCTGTTCCTCTTCTGCGGCAGGCGTGCTTCCTGAGTTTGTGCAAAACAGAGAAATTTCCGAACGGCTTTTCAGCCTTTTTACTGTGCCCGTGGGACTCTGTACGACCTTTGTGATACCTTGTATCAGGTCTTTACAGACTCCCACGGGTACAGTTCTTTTTTCTTTCTGCCTCTGCATTCCCACCTCTGCTTCCCTTCCTGGCTTTGTTCTGCCCATAGTCATTATCACGAACATCCCATTCCCCGAAAGTGGCATATTTACGGCATTTCTGTTATAATACTTACAGAAATGAAACGAGGTGCAGCATAACAGATTTCTCCAGTCTTACCGAAGAACAACTCAATCAGATGGACAAACATGTCCTCATTACCATCATCAAAGGACTGCTGCTTCAGCTGAATTCCATCAGCTCCCAGCTGGAGTTCCTCACGGAACAGATCGCTCTTATGAACCAGCGTTCCTTCGGCCGTAAGACGGAAAAAGCAAACGGTCTCCGGGTCTACGAATATCTGGAGTATGTGCTGACCGAACTGGCAGCACACCAAGACGATACCAGCCGTGACTTCCTTGCTGACCTGCTTCCCTGGTCTAAAGCAGCCCAGAAAAAATGCAGCAGTCTGAAAAAAGTCTCCAAAAAAAGTTAATTTAACTGTCAAAGAGCAAATCTATAGGAATCGCCAGTAAAATGGCGGTTTCTTTTATTTTATGGTACCCATGTTTGAGTACTTACCATCGCTGACACTCACACAAGTCCCATTTGCATACACATAAATCAATTGCAGGAAAAAATATATAATATATATAATAATGTAGCTTTCATATGGTATTCGTTTCTTTTTTTTCATTTATATTCCTCTTGTTCCTTATTCTCTTTAATACATAAAGCTACAATCTCAAGCACACTACATATTAATGCAAAAAATACAACCGGAATTGCCGACATCATAATTCTATTACAGGAATCACCATATCCATTTCTCAAAGGTTGCTTTCTTCCAAGGCACAATATCAGATTTATGAGCACATATCCTGTAGAAAAAATCAGCCCAAAATTAATTTTTTTATTCAAAGCAATTACAATATATAATACAAGAATTAGCGCTGGCAAATACCCCCAATACTGCGTTTTAAAGTTATAAATGATACTTTCTATACTTTTAACATATTTCTCTTTATCGAGAAAATAAATTACTATACATATGCCTGGCAAAATAGCAAATACTATAATATTTATTTTTTTTCGTATCCAACTAAAAAATTTACTATTTATAAAAAAAGAATAAATTACACACCCTACTGTTGCCACGGTTATTATTGCCTGAATAGCCGGTGTCAGCATTGAATCATATACGTTTTTCACACTAATCGCCTGTTGATAGTTCAGTTCGATTAAATATAATAACTGCACTACCATCATCGGAACAGATAACGTAAGCATTTCTCTTTGCGTCAGCGGTAGGAAACTTATCAGGCAGACTATACAAGCCATGCAGACACTCATTTCAGCACGGCTCAGCGTAAGCCAGCAAATTACCATAGAGAGTAATATCAACAATGCCTTGTTTTCCCTCTCGTCAGTTGTATATAAATTCATGCCTATCATAAGTAGAAAAATGTAAACCATGCAATAAGTATTAGAGATAACCCAGAAAGACAAAAGTTCAAACGCCGGAATTACTATAAGCATTACCGTAAAAACACCTGCCCCGACTATTGCCTGGTTTTCTCTGGCTCCCAAATTACTTATCTGCTTTTTCATCGTTAAATAAAAGCAAATAAGCATACTTATTATTAATAAATTATGAATTACCGTAATCGTCTCAAATCCACAAAAATATGCCAAGGAACTTATCAGGGCAGAAGATACCCCCGTCCACGTCATAGTGGCTCCTGCAGTATCAAAATTCAAGCTTCCAACCTTAGCTACAACTTCTCCATATTGCATTACATAATAATAGGAATCCGAAGACATGACCGTTGGAATAATTCCTGTAGAAAAAATCGTAGATAATGCTGCGCACCAAATAATATATCTGCATAGTACGTCCCAATTGGTCTTTTTAATATATTCTTTTCGAATATATATCATGGCACCCAGTAATGCTCCCACTAGTCCAAACGCAAAACTCCGAATATATGGCAGTCTTAAAAGCAGTATTACAGCACTACACATGCACCATCCTACAACAGCAATAGGTACTGCCCATGCTGCCTTCATAGCATCTGTCTGTTTATCGAATGTCCCTTGTGCTACTAAATAGCCGGCAATAAACAATACTACGGATGCAATAATCTGTTTTATCTTGTACCCTCTCGTAATTGCATCTACTGTTGCAAATAATTCATTTGTGCCAATGTTTTTATATGTAATTGTCGATGTGTAAAAAAAAATGATAATTGAAATCAGCAGAACCAGCATTGGAGCTGCCCATTTCCCAACACTATTTATACGTTTCATTCCAATAATCCTCTGTCATCAAGTATATATTTCCCTCTTCGTCATTCAATGCAACAACTCGGTCAGCGTCTTTCATTCCCTTTAGGCGTATAAACAAAATAGGTACATCTTTTTTTTGAACTATATCAAACACTGCATGATCTACCAGTGTGGAATGAACATATGCCAATGAATAACCAACTTCTTCAAACTCTGTTATATTAATTTTATCTTTCCTAATAATTACCGGAATGTCATTTTTCATATCCGTATCTTGGGAAAACACTTCAAAGTATTCTGCATACCAACTATTTGGATTACATACGCATGTCTTATGTCCTAGTAAGGTATTGATCAATACGTCATTATGATAGCAATTTTCCGGATTATACCACACAGTATCTACTGCAAGATAATCTTTATTTACATTACCCGTGCCAAATACATAGAACCATAATTCTACTATACTATTTAACATTAATAAGAAAAATATTATACAAACTCCAAATAGCAAAAATCTCTTTTTCCCTTTTAGCATTGTTATTTACACTCTTTTATTCTGATTTTCTCTTCCTAATGTAACCTTTAATAAACTGGCAGAACTCACAATCCCAAAATTTGGATGCCAATAATATAGTTATTGTATATAAAATTAAGATTGTTATCCCCTTAATTATAAATCCAAAAGTCCCCTCCAGTGAGATGAATTTTAGCAAGTTTCTCCCCACTACTGTCATTATACCTAATGGTATTCCATATACTACAAATACCTCTTTTATGAATTGGTGCAAACGTATGGGCAAATATTTTTTATAAACAAATATTAACGCAATTCCTTTAAAACTATTTGCCACTGCTATGGATAAAACTGCACCAAACGCTCCTAGTTTACCGACCAAAATGCACTCCATTAAAATATTAATACAAGCCGTACCCAAATTGACTAATGCCGGTCCTTTGACTCTGTTTGCCACTGTCAATCCTACGCTCGCAGTCATAAAAGGCCAAATAAATATACTGGGAATGAGTAAGATGACCGTCATAATATAAGTTATTTCATAACCATTTCCCATCCATAAATTGATAAAATCATTTCCCACACATATAAATCCACCTAAAATAATTACACATAATAAGAACTGTATTTTCCCAGTAGTAATAATCAATTTATTAAATCCTTCATGATCACCGGATTCTAATTGTCTAGTAATTTTGGCCAAAAACAGTGTGCTAATAACGCTTCCAAAACTATAGGCATATCCCTCCAACGCACTGGATACACTATACAATGTCACCTCATTACTACTGGATAATGCACCTAATATGCTGGGTGTAATACTGTATATACATCTCTGTGTTATTACCAACAAGGCAACCCAAACAGAGAAGGAAAAAATCTTTTTTAGTAAATCATTATCTTGATATGCCAAATCAATTTTAAATCTATGATTGGATTGAATGATGTATAGCTTATAGGCAATAACTGCCACTCCTGCAATTGCATTCGCCATAACTGCCGAATATAGTCCAAGACCATTTACAATTGCGATAATCGTGATAACTATCGTTAATAAACGTAAAACTATATCGCACAGTTTCAGACTTACCAGATGTTCATATGCCAACATAATTCCGGATAAGGGAGTAAATGCAAATGCAAACACATTATAAATAGCAATCATGATATATACATTCTTAAGTTTAATTAATTCCCCGGCTGTCAATCCAGCATATATATTTCCAAGAAAAAAATATAATACGGAAAATAGTATCAAAAAAATCAGTGCAAGAATCAAGTAAATTTTGGTCACCAGGCTGAGCAGCTCTGTTACCTTCTCCTCTTTTCCTTCCGTTCTATACTGGGCCACATACTTGGCTACGGCCTCACTGATACCAAAATCCATTATTAATAACGTAATAATAGATGTTCCAATGCTATAAATTCCATAATCACCGTCTCCCAATTGATGAATCAGCCAGGGAGTAAACAACAGTCCGGAAATTATATTAACGGCTATAGATATATAAGAAACCAACGTTGCCACTTTTATCTGATTTCTACTATGCACTTCAACATTCTGTTCCATTCAAATTATCCTCTTCTATTTTTTTTCGGAGTAGCTTAATATCATGAAAATATTCCCCATATTTTTCCCACCACGATACATCTTTATTCCACCATTTTGTTTTCTTCAGCCACTGAATATCATCATCCTCAAAGCGATATCGAATATGTCTTGCCGGAATCCCTCCTACAATACTATAGGGTTCCACATCTTTAGTAACAATAGCTCCCGAAGCAATAATCGCTCCATCGCCTATTTTAACGCCTGATCGAATCATTACTTTTTTTCCAATCCACACATCATTTCCAATAATGCAATACCTGTCATTTTCTTTATCAGCATGTGGATATGCCTGTTCCAGCGTCCAATAGTCGTTCTTTACAAAACTCTGATAAGAAATACCCGTTTTAAAATAAAACGCCTGACTTGTGGATGCAAAAACAGAAGACGGATGTTCTCCAAATATAATTGTAACATTGTCCGCTATACTACAAAATCTCCCAATATCTGTCTTAAAAAAAATAGTGTTGTTTCCAATATAAGACATGTAACCTATCTTACAATCAGTTAACCCCACATGTGGCATTACTGTATTACATCCCTCGAATTGCGTTTTTGTATCTATCTCCGTATGCCAATGTATATTGCACTTCTTTTGAGTATTCAATTTTCGTGTATAATTGAATCCTTTTACAAAATTTATTATTCTCCTAAACATTCGGTCATTCTCCGTCTTTTCTATTTCTAGTCCAGTTTTTTTCACTGGCTACTACTTTTGCCGGATTTCCACCAATCACGCATCCTTCGGATAGTACTGCGTTCAAACTTCTGTTACATACAGCACCTACTGCAATAATAGAATTATTACATATTTTGCATCCCTTAGTCAAAATTGCTCTATAGCCGATCCAGACATGGTCACCAATAATAATATCTTGAGAATAATTTGTACGTTTTCCATGCTCATCCACAATCCCATGCCCATCCCCTGTAAAAAACCAGACATCTCTCGAAATCATACCATCACTGCCAACAATTATCTTACTTCCTTCAATTGCTGAAAAAACAACGCCTCCCGTAGTGGTTGTCCCTGCTCCGAGTATCACGCTGTTATGATCCTCTTCCATAGCAAAAATGGTATCTTGAATAGAACAGTTCCTACCAATTATGATCGTATTATCATTACCACTTATTTGAATTTTTACATGATGTAATCGTACCCCATCCTCTATTATTACTCTGTTATTTTTTCCATGGGATCTGATTTTGACACAGTCCAACACAATGTTGTGCCCCTGCCTTTCTACTATTGCACCACCCTGCTTCCAAAATGGACCGTTCTTTAAATTATATACTTTAATGCCTATTCTTTTTACTATAGTTTTCATATTTCACCTTGCCATTATCAAAAACAGCTTATACTTTACAGGAAGTTTTTTTAATGCTGTTATGCTTTTTCTATTTTTTTTAAGGAATTGAAGCATCTTTCTATATTCTTCAGAATTCCCTTTCTTCTCTTTTAACAGAATCCTCATGCTCCCACAAGCAAACGTCGTTGATTTCGTCAATAATGTTTCTTTGTACTCAGGGTATTTACTGCATGCCTCTTCATATCTGCTTTGATATTCTTCTGCCCTTTCATAGGAATTTATAAATGTTCTCGCATATACAAAAGAAGTATTGTTCTGTCTTACCGTATAAAAATATAATTTTTCACTAGTGTGTGCTTCAAGTCTGATATTTGGTAATATTTGGCGCATAAACCGCATATCTTCGATTGTTTTACTATGCGGAAAACGCCAATCACCTATAACTTCTCGTTTAAACAAACGATCTGTCACATGTCCGCCCCAAATATCACAATAGACCAACTCATGATATTGTTTTCCCCCACACGTAGTCTCTTCTACAAAATTCTCTGTATCAATCTGTGTCTCGTCCGACAGATCGTCGCACCTCGCTACATCTGCCCCGTACTTCCGAATAAGTTCCACCATTCGCTCATACATTTTGGGGAAAATCCAGTCATCGTTATCTACAAATCCAATATACTCCCCCGTGCAATGATCTAATGCCAGATTTCTGGCGCTTCCCTGTCCGCCATTCTCTTTATGGAACACCCTTATTCTGGCATCTTTTTCCTCATACTCCCAGCATATTTGTAAAGAATCATCCGTACTTCCGTCATCAACCAACAAAATCTCCAGATTTTCATATGTTTGATTTACTATGCTGTCCACACATCTTCGAATATAATCGTGTGCATTCCACACGGGAATGATTACTGATACTTTACCGTTATTTATCTGCATGTCTTTTCAATCTCCTTTTTACACCCTGAAATAGTTCCCTCAGATGTCCATATCTTATATATAAATAAATATGTTCTATATCATCCTTCCACTTTTGAAATTCATTAATTGCATACGTCCTGTCATGCATCTGTTCATACTTGATATCACGGATAATATACACAGGGTGGCGCAACGGAAATTCCAGTTCTAAATTATCGTTTTCGAAAATTCTTCTATATCTTTTGGGTATTGTCCGTATATCATTCCCTGAATGTGTAGCACCCGGAACCATCCCTATATTTTTCACCAGATTTACCATCGGATTAATTGCCAAACGCGATTCCATTATCATTGCAGCAGACTGTGCAAATTCCCACGACTGTATACTTCCGGTGGTGCGATTGTCTTCTCTGTTTTTAGCAGCCTTAAGTATATAATCTCTATATACTTTCAGGCAGCATTCCTTAACGTAATCATCCACCTTTTGTGTCAGATCAGCATCATCCAGGTAATCGTAATCCTTTGCAATTCTCTCCACATCATCCCAACAACGTTTCCATGTAGCCCATCCACAACCGGAACAAGCCTGTGTAAAATAGTAACTGTCTTGGCAATAAGGATTCCTTCCAAAACGCTCCATTCCACAGATCATACCGATTCTCTCATCCTTCTCATAGCGAAGTAATAATTCCTCCATGAACGGGAAAAAAGAACTTGAGCACAAACAATCATCCTCTAAGATAATCAACTTGTCTACTATTCCAAACGCCCAGGAAATCGCACTATATTCCCTGGGATCACAACTCATATTTTTCTCTGCATAATTGCGGTAGATCTCACACGGCCAATCAATCCCTGCCAAAAGTTCTTCTACTCTTTTTCTGCATTCCGGAACTGCCTTCTCATCATGAGCATTATCTTCTCTGGCTCCGTCCTGCGCCAATAGCAGTACACTTGGCTTTGCCTCCAGTATTCTCTCCAGTACAAGCCCTGTCGTCTCTACTTTATTAAAAAAAAGTAATAAGACTCCGATTCCTTTCTTCATAAACTCTCCTCAATATTTTTTAAAAACAAAACTTATATTGCAAATTCAATTTGTAGGCATAGATCAATAAAACTCCATATAAAATACATTTAACTATTTTTGCAGATTTTCCTTCGAATGATTTAAGAAGCATCGGCAACAGACATAGCATAAAGAAAATATAATAATATCCAAGTCTGAACAATACATCCAGTACAGCAGATGTTGCTATCAGTACTTCCGAAATAATCGTTCCATTTATAATATTTCTGTCCCGTTGATCCCGTATTTTCAAATAATGTGACTTGTCAAGAAGTCCCGTTGCTATCACAATTAACAGCATTAAGAGTATAAACGTATACGATCCTATTCCCTGGGAAGTGGCATAATTGGAAAACATTCCTAACGGTATGTATTGGAAAATTCTGGAGCCAAATAACATAAATACCACAGACGCCCCAATTGCTATTATGTATTTACCCAAATAGTCCTTTTTATAATTGCATACAAAATAAAACGGCATCATAATAATTGCTGTACTGTGAAATGTCATTGCGACTAAACACAACAACAAAAATTTCACAGGCTTTTTATCAAGAATTAAATCATATCCCCAAAAAACAACCAGGCTCACTGCAATCGTCTGACGAATACCTGTAAGCAGGAAAAAATGGAATAAAAAGGATTGGAATATTACATAAGACAAGCATAGATTTTCCGAATACTTATATAAAAATCTTCCTAATCCCCAGCATACAAAAATTGCTACTGCAAACAAATATATCCGAAAGTTTGGAATTAATGTTGCAAATAATTTTGTCACCAACTCCGATCCCACATCTCGTGAATTATAATTTCCAAATTGAAAAATTCTTAAAAATAGATTTTTCCAGGAATACATGTCCAGTTCAATTAATTCACGGAAATGATTTTCATAGTTCCAAGTATCTGCTCCAATTGAAATATCTCTTAATGCTGATATTAAAATCATTTGCAAAGATACTATACCTATAAATATCTTCTTCTGTGGATTACGTTTGTTCAAAAGGATACTTCCCCAAAAAGTAGTAAGAAGCATATTAAATAAGTAAATATTCATAAGTTCAATTTTCCTCAATTAGTGAATGTATTGCGTCCATATATTGCAACATATTCGTTTTACTATCAAATTTTCTATGTGCAAAATCCAGTGCCGCTCCCCTATAATACTCCTTACCGTTCTTCAACACCTTTTTAACTTCCCTAATATACCCTGCAGCATCGCCCAACTCAGCCAATGCTCCTCTGGTATCGTCAATCAGTTCCGTACATGCCGTAGTTCTATATGCTACAACCGGGGTTCCACAAGCCAACGCCTCTGCCGTTGTCTTTCCGAAGGTTTCTTGCCTGGAAGGATTCAGAAAAACACTTGCAGCTGAATAGTATTCAGCCAACTTTGTGTTATTATTTACAATCCCCACTGTATAAATGTTTTCCATTGTTTCTACACCATTTATATTAGCTCCAATCATGACGATTATCAGTTCCGGGCACTCCAATGCCACTCTTTTAATTTCCTGAAGTCCTTTATCGTCTCCCCAGACGGACGCAACTGCCAATGCAATCTGTTTTCCCTCAAAATCCTTCCATTCAGTTGGAAATTCCATAGCAGGCTTAAAGATCGTCTGATCCACCCAGTTATAAACGGTGGTAATTTGTGCATCCCGTAAAATAGACTGCCTTGCCTCTTCTTCCATCCAGTGCGATACCGCAATTACCCCCTTTGTCCTGATCGCACTATACCACTTTTTCTTATCTGCTAATGCCTTTTGTGATGTGTCAAAAAAAAGACTTTTATTCCATTTTCTCATAGATGGACATCCACCGCATTGTTTTTTCCATTTTTCACATTTTACATCAATATAATGGCAACAATGTCCTGTAAAGAAAAAGCAATCATGCAAAACAAAGATTACAGGAATCTGGTTTTCAGCTATATACCTAAATAATAGTTCAAAATTAATACAATTGCTATGAAGAACATTTAAAAGGATAACGCTGGGACAATACTGTTTTAATTCTCTTATCAGTGCTTTCGTAGTAATATGCGAAAAATACCCTTGAAATCCGGTTACTCTTGACAATATTGCATGACTTTTTTCATCCAATTTATTAGAAAAAAGAATAATGTCCGATATTTTTTCTTCTTCCCTGTTGTTGATTCGTGTCACATATACTCTGGATTCACAACCGTTTTCTTTAAAAAATTCATGAAGTTCTTTTACATTTCTCCCCGTGCTGTCGGCACTTCCATATGTTGTATTAATTTGTGCAATTCTCATCATCTGATTTTTCTCTCTAAAAGGATATTTACAACAAACGGGAGAGAATAATATGTTTTTAAAAAAATACTATCTTTTATGCCAAAGTGCTCTCCCTTAATTTGCAAATACTCCGCTTTAAACATTTTCTTCAAATATTCTCTCTTCTCTTTTTCATCGACGCAACCTTTTGCTCTTGCATAGAGTAATGTTTCTCTGATGCATTTTTCCTTTTGCGATATAATCGCCAATCTTTCTTCCTGTCTGCTGCGAAAATATTCTATTCTTTCATCAAATGCATCCAATATATCTATGTTCAAATAGGCTTTTTTCTTGTGCATTATGCTATCTGGCTGTTGGAAATAGTAATACAAACCATCTGACATGACCGCTATTCCATCGCTCTCATAAACACACTTATAGGTATAGTATTCATCCTCATTGATTCTACCTTTGGGAAAATATCTATCCTTTATAACTGAACTCACATACAATTTTCCGGGTGCACATACGTGTACATCCCTATTTTCAAAAGCATTCCTTTTATTATATACTTTATATTTTCCATTCCCGGTAAATTCATAAGTATCATCCTTCCCTCTGACAAATTCACATTGTACTATCTGACAAGACGATTGTTTTAAAACTTTCAGCATCAATGATATCATATCAGGCGACACATAATCATCCGAATCAATAAATGTAACATATTCACCCGTGAACATTTTAATTCCTGCGTTTCTGGCATCAGACAATCCCCCATTTTCCTTATGGATTACTATAATCCGGTCGTCTGTTTCCTTAAATGTATCACATATGGTGCCTGAATTGTCCGTTGATCCATCATCTACTAATATTATTTCCAGATTTCGATATGACTGCTGCATAATACTTTTGATGCATCTTCCGAGATACCTGTCTACATTATACACAGGAACAATCACGCTCACTAATTTATCCATTATATTCCATCCTATATTTTATTTATTACATATCATTTCAAAATCTTTCAATAAATTTTCTTGAACTATTTTTTTCTGATGGTTTTTCTTACAGCATACGAAAGCCTTTTGCGCATATGTTTCAATGAGATCCGGATGATCACAAAGCTTTTGCAGGCTACTCCTTAGTTCTTCTTTGGATTCTACACAAATTGCCGCATCTTCTCTCTTTAAATAAGTCCATCCTGATTGTTCTTTCCAACAATATGCAAGAACTGCACATCCACTAAATAAACAATCAATTATTTTAGTAGAAAACGACAATCTGGTTGTCAGCCTCTGACTTAACTGTTGTGATTCCGTATGCAGTGCAATGTCGGCTTCTCTATATATCTCCGCTAATTGTTCTTGTGACACTGCCCCCTTTACATAGCTATTGATGTTATCATTTAATATTGCATTTTGTTTCTTTGTAAGCTGGTCTTTTGTATAAATCTCAAGTACCATTTTAACACTATCCTTGTTAACTTCCCTTAAAATTTCTACAATATCCATCAATGCCTTCCAACGATTCATATAAAGCTTTCCAGCATATATAATTCTAATCGGTGAATTAATAGGTCTGACTATATATTCATCATTTACGAGTGTACCACATTTCTGCAATATTTTCATATTGCAGCCAAAACGTTTCTTATAATCCTCCAATTGTTCATAAGACAGCGTATAATATATCTTATATTTTTTGACCATATCTCGCAATCTACGCCGTACCATGAATCGATTGATCCAATATAGCGGAGAAAATTTGAATTGTCGTAGTGAATATTCATCGTCTCCTGTAAATGCCACAAGGGGGGCGCTCGATATCCCTGCTACTATCTTTTCTAATCGAAGCATCTTGCAAGATGCCATTCTTTCGCTGAATATAATATCCGGTTGGAATTCATCAATAAACTTTTTCATTCCTTCAATATCGTATTTTCCCCACAACCACAATACTTCTCGAAGAAATCTTAACCAATCACCACTTATAGACTTTAAGAATCTATATAATTTTTGCGGTTCCTCTTCTGCTAATGAGTTTTTGTCCTGGGATGTATTCTGTAACCAAACTACTTCTTTTCCTGCTTTTTTTCCGGATATAATACTTTTAAGCATCATACTGTCAGTGATCTGGTAGTATTTCTGACAGCATTGATTATAAGGTTCCCCCGGGCTTGCATAAATATTTGCAAATTCGGCGTCCATTCCCTCAAACCAGTTTGATGTTACATTATTTCCGTTTGTTATATCATTCCACGCTTCATATGATAGTACTAATATCTTCATAAATCTTTTACCGTTTCTGCTTATAGGAATTGAGAATAAATGTCCTTCATAATCTCGTCCGTATTCTTAATATCAAATCTTTTTACGGTTTTTAAATTATTTATTCCACACTTTTTTCTAAATTCCACATTTTCATACATCTTTTGAATAGCTTTCTTCATTTCTTCTACAGACAAAGGATCAATCAAGCAGCAACCGCTTACGCCATTCTCAGTATAATCCTTTATTCCATTTACATAGGAAGATATCAAAGGTAAACCACCCGCCATTGCCTCTAACGGTGCGATTCCTAATCCCTCTCTTACAGATGGATGCACAAAGCAATCTGCCGCATCACACAATTCTACAATATCGGTTCGAAATCCTAATAACGTGACCTTATCCTTTAATCCATATTTTTCAATTAACTGCTGATATTCTGTAAACAATTCTCCTTTGCCTACAGCCCAATAATAAATATCCGGATTATTTAGTTCATGCAAGGCTTTTATAACAACTCGCTGATTCTTTCGATCCTGCAATTCTCCCACAGAAAGCAATACAAATCCTTTTTCAGGAACCGCAAGCTCTTCTCTTTTCAGTTTTCTATTCTGTTCCCGTTCTTCCTGGCCAAGTTCAAATCGGTCTATGTTTACTCCGACTCCCGGAATATATTTTGTTTCTTTAGCATGAAACTTTTGTTTTGCTCTTCCATAGTCCTCTTTATTGATGGTAATCAGCACATCTGTCCATCTGGAAAGCAATTTTTCAATTGGATAATATATCATCCAGTTTTTCTTAGGCCCACCCGTGTAAAAGTGAAAACCATGTGCCGTGTAGATTACTTTGATTCCTGTCTCATGTGCCACAATTCTTCCAATCACACCACCAATAGGTGAATGACAATGAATTAAGTCGTATCGGTTATTCTCCACCAACTTCCTAACCTGTCTGTACGCTTTATCATCCTGAATAAGATTCATTACGTTACGTGTAAAGTCCACCTGATAACACTCTACACCTTTTTCTTTAAGCTTGCTCTTCAATTCAGTAATTTTTTCATCTGAACATGTACTTCCAAATCCAAAGTTGCATGCCACATCTACTCTATATCCCATATTTAACAGAATATCAATGTTTGACATATTAAACTGGTCAATCATAGATGCTACAGATGCAAGCATTAATACACATTTCTTCTGATTCACACTATTCGCCTCTGTTAATTTAACAGATTCCCCGAGTGTGCTTTTCTGATAATCAATTCCCTGATACTTTGACAATTCATGTGCATAGCAGTTATTTCCAAATGCTTTATTAATCAATCCGCCAATCTTTCCAGGCATTTTTCCTCCGACAGCCACCATTGGACGCATTATTTTAAATACAGCAATTTTCTTTCCGCTGATATTCGCAATTTCTTTAACCATATCTGATGTATTTGTCCATTCTGCATTTTGTGGAACAAGCACCACCGCATTCTCATTTCTATTTTTTATCAACATAATGTCGCATAAAAACTCACATAAATTACCAATATAGAGCATAGACCTTTGATTATTCACATCAGGAAACACAGGAAGTGTACGGGCCAGTTTCGCCAATGTGGGGTAATTTCCCCTACTTCCTTTTCCATAAATCATAGGTGGTCTCAATACTGTTACATGAAATTTTTCGTCCGCAAGCTCTCGCACAGCGACATCAGCTTGCAATTTAGAGTCTCCATAAAAATTGGCAGGCATCGGAACCGTAGATTCATCAATTACTCTCATTTTACCATAAGGTGCAGACTCTCCATACACAATCATGGATGACATAAAAATAAACTCTTTTACTTTTTCTGCTTTTGCCTTTCTTGCAACCTCTACTGTCAGATCTGTGTTTACTGCATAATACTTTTCTTTTGTCTCTTCTGACACATTTCCCACATCCGCATGTGCAATTCCTGCCACATGATAGATAATATCATATTGAGAGAAATCGCACTCTTTCCATGCTTCTCCCATCATATCCAGTTCATCTATCTCAAAGTTCTCTGAATAGTGTTTTTTTGCATAGTCTGTAAATGACTGGCCAATATAGGATCCTGCTCCTGTAATAAGGACCTTTTTTTTCAAGTTTTTATCAACTTCAACAGCTTCTCCAAAACCAATCTTGCCAATGAGTTCTTCTTTTGTTTTCCCTTCTGTATAGCTGCGACAAGCTTTTGTCATTGCTCCTGTACCGCCTTCTACCACAGTATCGTCATGTCCTACTTTTATCACTGTTCCAAGCAGGCATTTTAAATCAAACAAAGGTGAGCCATGTTTAACCCCATACCCGTCCAGTTCACTTTTCCTCTCTATGGAAATGGAATCTCTTCCGTTGATCTGTGCCCATCCAGTAATTCCGGGCTTGTACTCATTTACCCCATATTTATCTCTCTCTGCCGTAAGAACATCCTGATTCCATAATCCAGGTCTCGGGCCTACTAAAGACAGAGATCCATCCAGTACATTAAACAACTGGGGAAGTTCATCTAGAGAATGCGCACGTAAGAATTTTCCTACTCTGGTAATATACTGTTCTGGATTCTCTAGCATGTGTGTCGGAGTGTCATGTGGTGTGGACATTTTCATGCTACGGAACTTATACACACGGAAGTATTTCTTATCCTGTCCCAGTCGCTTCTGCGTGAAAAATACAGGCCCCGGATCATCAATCTTGATTGCTACAGCAATTCCCAACAGTATCGGTGATAACACTACAATTCCACCAAAAGATAATACAATGTCAAAACACCGCTTAACGTATTTGTCATAAAAAGAAGGCACATAATCGGAATTACCCACTGACTCCAAATGTCCTTTGACTCCATCTGCATTTTCAGTGTCTTCTTCGTTTTTAACGAAGATTACCTTTTTTCCTTCAAAGGGGTTCTTTTCATCACCTGCACACTGCTTTTTCTGCATTGCAGATGCTACTTTCACACCCGCTACCGTCAGGCCTGCCAGTGCTGCAACACCATATAATATCTTTTTCGTTGTCTTTTTCATAGCATTCCTCTACTTTGTGCTAATAAATTATTATTTATCTGCCAGATTCTTATATTCTTCCTCGTAAGACTGCTCTTTTATTACCAGATTCCCGCCTCTGTTAAAAAATTCTTTCATTGCTTCTATCCGAGCATCATTCGTCATTGCCCTTGGCACAGAGGTACAGACAATTCTTCCAAACATCCTATCGCAAGACTTCCATTCTTCACGAAACTCCGGCTGCTTTATTGTTGCCATCAATTGTTTTATTGCATGTTGCACGGAAACACCCTTCAATTCTATCAATATTGCTGTTTTTCTCTTTTTTGAAGCATCCTTTTCCTTTACCCAGACAACATAATCACACTTATTACTATTTGCTCCATCCTGATCAATAATTGCCCCTCCATCCATATGAAGCTTGATTATCTCATGCTTAGGATATTCGTTGCTCTGATCTAGCGTATAGCTTTTTCCATTCTCTGTACATGTAGCTTTGGACCTACAGTCTAAAAAAACAATACATTTTTCCTGCTGTGCCGAATCATCACACGGTGCCTGAGAAAGCGGTGTCTTATAATTATCTGTCGGCTTTTTGTGATGCTTCTGCGAATCTTTTCCCCTACCATGTTTCTTGTTTTCATTTTCTGGTAAAATATGATGCGTCTTTTCTATACATTCTTTTAGCGAATTACAGACCATTGTTTCCCCCGTTTTTATAACTTGTTTGCAGTATCTTGTCCATCCTTGTATTAATACTCTCAGATATCCCATCAATAGCTACTGCATCAATTAATCCTTCCCGTTTTCCAATAATGTCTTTTAGTTCTCCTGTATGTTTCGATAAAAAATGCGCCCCTGTCTTTCCTTGACGTATTCGAAATTCTTTTTTTACCACAGATTCTTCTGTCGTACTATTTTTCTCCTCTTTACCGGAATAAATCAACAAATTTGTAGCCGTTAAAATATAAGGGCTATGTGTTGTAATTATCACCTGACTTTTACATGAGTTTATCATCAACGTCACAAGTTCCATGATAACTTCCTGCGAATCCGGGAAAAGATGGGATTCAGGTTCTTCAAATACCAAAAAGGTTTTTTCATTTTTCAATATAGCCATGAATATGATATTCAATGCCCAGACAATCTCCTGCTGTCCTGAAGAGCCAAACATCAATTTTACCCAATGTTCTTCATCATAGTATAGTTTTTCACCATCTTGATCATTTACATAATCTGCTCTTAATACCTCATGAATCAGTTTACAGGCAATATCTACATCATGATTGCGGATTTGACCTTTTACTGTTTTAACATAATTTTGTGTAATATCTTCTAATTTTGTTCCAAATTTATTTTTGGTATTCCGAATATACTTAATGAATTCCTGTGTAATAAAATCAATCTGCGTAATATCTATCTGAACTTCATCCGATATATTTTCCTGCAATGTACCATTCTTCGGTCCAAATACGTCCGGTATTACAGCAAGCAAATTTCTTCCTGCCGGAATGTAAACAAGTTTATCATCATCACAAAATATTTTATTTACAGATGTCCTAATCTGTTCCATAAATCCTGCCTGTGTCAAATATGCTTCCGTTAAGTCTTCTGCCTCATGACTGGCTTTAGCTATCTGAACTACCTGTTTCATTAAATTACAAATTTCCAAACGCATTATCGGGCTAAAAACAAATTTTGCATAATGATCTTTTCCCAGTCCTATGGATACACTTCGTTTACCCTCTTTATCATAGTAATACACTATTCTAAATGTTTCCATATGTTTTGTTGTACCAAAATATCCCATAAGCAGTCTTCTTATATATTTTAAAAACTCCACATATAATTCATCATTATAGCAGTAAGTGTTATTCATGACTTTCACAAGATACTGCAAAAAATAATCTCTTATTTTTCTGCAAAAATATACTGTTTTACTAAAAGTACTTTTACCGGAAGCCTGTGGTCCAATAACAATTTCCAAGTCATTGTCCAAATCTAAATCGATTTTTTTAATTGGTCCAAAATCCTGAATTTCTATATGTTTCAATTTGACACCACCTTATTCCATATGCTTTCATTTACTCTTTCAACTGATATGTCGGTACGATCTCTTTAATGTCCTCACGGATATTATCCGTCTCATCATAAGCGTCTTTATAAATCTTATCCAATTGCTTTTTGAAAACGTCATCATCAAACTCAATCGGTTTTCCAATATAAATCATCTTGTTTGCTGTCTTCTTCAGTCCCTCTTCGCTCATGAGGAGTTCCTCGTACATCTTCTCACCGGGGCGCAGTCCTGTAAACTTGATCTCAATATCTTCTCCCGGCTTGTATCCGGAAAGTTTAATGAGGTTCGTAGCCAGATCTACAATTTTTACCGGTTCTCCCATATCCAGAACGAAAATCTCCCCGCCCCGGGCATAAGCTCCAGCCTGCAATACCAGAGATACTGCTTCCGGTATTGTCATGAAATATCGAATAATGTTAGGATCTGTAACGGTAACAGGTCCACCCTCTGCAATCTGTTTCTTAAAGAGCGGAATGACACTTCCGTTACTACCCAATACATTACCAAATCGAACTGCCACAAAATTGGTCTTTGACTGACGGTTCATCATCTGAATGACCATTTCGCACATTCGTTTAGATGCACCCATAACATTGGTAGGGTTCACTGCCTTATCCGTAGAAATCAATACAAACTTTTCCGCACCATACTTGTCAGCTGCCTGTGCTGTACGGTATGTGCCAAATACATTGTTCTTAATCGCCTCATTAGGACTTACCTCCATAAGGGGTACATGTTTATGTGCGGCTGCATGATAGACAATATTCGGATGGTATTTTTCGAAAATGGAATCAATTCTTTCGCTATTACGTACGGATGCAATCAGCACGACCAGATTCAGTTTTGGATACTTTCGAATCAGTTCCTGCTGAATCTCATACGCATTATTTTCATAAATATCTACGATAATTAATTGTTTCGGTTGATGGCTAGCAATCTGTCTGCACAGCTCACTTCCGATGGATCCACCACCACCGGTAACCAGTACCACCTTATCTTTCACATAATTCAAAACTTCTTCTGTGTTTATTTGGATAGGTTCTCTCCCTAACAAATCTTCTATTTCTACTTCTTTTAGTTTTGCAATAGACACATCACCGTTAATCAATTGGTACATTCCCGGCAAAGTCCGCAATTTGCATCCAGTTTCTTTACAAATATCCAAGATCTCTTTTTTTGTTCGCGTATTTGCAGAAGGTATTGCAAAAATAATTTCATCTATGTTATATTCACCCACAGCATCTATAATTTTGTCTCTTCCACCTATAATCGGCACTCCACGCAGAAACTTTCCATGGCATCCACTATGATCATCAATAATACATTTAACATTTAAACTAAGGTATTGACTGGTTTCTATTTCTTTTAAAATCGAATTTGCTGCTGCTCCAGCACCAATAAGCATTACATTACTTGCTTTCTTCCTCACTGTGAATTCCGTTCGTTTAGAATTAATTAATCGCAAAATACGGTAGCTAAATCTTATCGCACTAGTCATAGCAAATAATAATGCCCAATATAATACATAATAACTCCGTGGCATTTTTTTATCTAAAATATAACAAAGAATAATTTGGGCTATTGCCGTACACGTAGTAGCAAAAACAATATTCAGTAATTCCGTTGCGCTTGCATAACGCCATACACTTTTGTAAAGTTTCCATACTGCAAAAAAAATGAGTGTCAATACAATATTGAATACAATAATATTTTCAAGCATTTCAAAGTACCCCACCGGAATGGCAGAGAAATTGAAATCAAACCGAATATATAGTGCTCCAACAGACGCTACTATAATAGACATAATATCAAGAAGAATCAATGCAATGATCCGATTAATGGGAATTTTTAAAAAACTATTTTTTTTCATCCTAGTATTCTCTCTTCTAGTATATTTATAAATTCAACTGTTTACATCCATCAACATTGCTCTCTTCCATGCGAAAAACATAAGGATAATTGTTATCGATCCACTTCCCCATGAATATTCCAACATTCCAAACAGCAATGGTATCAACAATAATAGCAAATATACGTAACTTTCTATATTTCTTTTTTGGTGCTCTTTCATCACTAACTGGCCAGCACTCCATAGCGCCAGCACAATAAAACACACTCCCACGCAAATGCCAAAATCTGTGCTGTATTGCAAATATATATTGTGGGCATGACCTATCCAATAATCAGCCACCAGCTGGAATCCTTGTTCTGATTTCGGGTGTCCCCAAAAGTTCAAGTGATGCAAGTAATAATTATAAATTGTTTTTCTTACAATAAAAGGGTTTGAATACTCTTCGTATGTTTTTAGGACCGCTTTTTCTTCCCTCGTAAGTTCTGCTGCACACACTTTCATAGAAAATAAATTGGTTCCAAATATTTTTTCTGTAATAACAGTAGTTCTACCAATTGCATTTTCCATTATATCATTTACATTTACATATTTTTCTGAGTCCCATGCATCCCATGAATGAACTTTTTCATCCCCCCATTCTCCCCAAAACCATACAGGATGATGAAATACCGGCGGCAAATATCTGATCATTCCAAATGTCACAGGAAACATTATGCATACACATAGAACCAACAATATGCCACTTCTCACAAAACAAAATTTATTTTTTCGAATTATTTGATAATATCCGAGACACAATAACCCCAATATAAAAGCCACTAGCCATACCGTTCTTCCTATGGTCATAAAAACAAGCGAGTACACCGCTCCTGCCCCAAGCCAATAGTATACTCTCCAGAATTTATGTTTGTTTTCCCTTGTCACATACAGTATTTTTCCAAATACTGCTGCCAGCACTACCAAATAGAACAAACCGTTCAAATTGCAGTTATTATAGATTCCAATATATCTCACCTGATCATATGGTCGGAACACACAGCAGAATGCCTGAAACGCAAAAAAAGCGAAGATGACTCCATTCATAATTCCCTGATACAAGTCCTCCTGCTCCTCTTCCGTAAAATCTGTAAGGTAAAAACATCCAAACATAATAAAATAGCAAAATGGCCACACATAATCGCTTCTGGAAAAGATCATCAGAAGCATCATGACTACCCACAGACCAAACATTCCCTTGTCCAGTTTCGGATATTTCTTTTCCTTCACTACGCTAATAAACGTATGGATCAACACATAGCCAAAGAGAAGTACATCCAGACTGACCATTACACGGTCATTCATAAAATACGCAAGAGGCTGGCCTAACAGCACAAACAGTACTCCCACCGCCAAGCCTAGTACTGTCCAGATTGCATACAGAATCTTATATGCCATAAATTCTGCCCACTTATAGTGTGACATAATAATAACAGCCATGAGAACCCCAGCCATATCTCGAAACATCTCTATGATTCCATCCAAACCGGAACCGGTCTTGGTTCTCTGATCGATCACACAGAACAGGAAAAAGCAGATGGTATATAATATCCTCTTCTTTGACCAAATACGGAACATCTTCCCCTTTATAGTAACTTCCATATCATTATCCTCAATTCCGTTTTCTATAATAAATCACCATATATTCTTCTCTATTTTAATCAATTTAGGCCATAAGTACAAGCTTTTATTTATTATCATATAAATTCTTAAGAAAAAAATGGAAGGGCTTATTCTAATGAACTCTTTAAAACATTACATCACAAAAATATTTCAACCATTGTACATATCTTAAACGGTTGAATCTCATTCATTCTTTTCGAATCGTTTTCACGTTGAATATTTCAATCAGCTTTTTGATGTGTAAAAGGGCACCGGTGTTTCTACCGATGCCCTCTCTGTGACCTAGCATGTCTCTTTTCATCTGCACTTTTCATGCGATGGCTTTATTATTCCGCCACCACAGTGATCGATTCTTTCCCGTAATATTCCGCACATGCACCATTTACCCACACATATCCGCCCTCCGGTTGGAGATCGGTATACATGAGCAGTTCCACATAATTTAACGGCGTGAATACCGGATTTTTCACAGAGTCGTCCTTCAATACTTTCAGTCGTTCCTCCCAGTCGGCACCGTAGGCCTGTGCCCAGCCGTTTCTCCACATGCGGTAGGCCCGGTAGCTTGTGGTGCCCTGGACGTTGCCAAACAAGACTGCTGCCGCCAGAAATGCACCGGCTGCCGCACAATAGCGCAGAAGATATTTCTTCAGGATTTCATCGATGCGTTCCGCTTTTTCCTCTTTTACCACGTGCTTTGCGATCCATCCACACCAGTACATGACATTGGCCACCAGCCATAGCACATAGAAATACCAGAGGATAGCTCCCTGTCTGCCACCGCCCATGGTGCCGTCCACATAGAGGGTAGCCGTTGCCTGAGACGAATAGATACCAAATGAAAGAGTCGTAAATACACCCGGCAGACGAAAGGAATAACTCATTTTTCTCACCGCTTTCCACAGGAAAGGCAGGATCAGCAGGAGCATAAAAAGCATCTTAAGGTTGGTCCAGCTGATGATGTTAAAAAAAGTTCTTTCAAATGAAAGCAAAATGGCCATAATGGGAGAATTCGCTATAGTCCCACCAAAATTGCTATTGAGACGCATTGCAGTCAACGGAGAAGTTATACATATCAGAACGCTAATGGTCTCCAGCAATGTCACAATCCATGTATAGCGAAACGCATCCTTTTTGTAAACAAGCATCAATACCTGCAGACAGAGCAGTAGGCACATAGTAGAAACGCTGGTGGAAAAATTGTTTCCCCCCACCAGAACTGCCAGCAAGCAAGCTAATATGGTGAATATAATCCTCTTCCCTTTGCTGATTTCGCCAATACCAATTTCCAAATACAATACTAGCAATAGCAAGGATAGACTATATACAAATGTGTAATTCACTGATCCGTTGTACCAGTAAAAACTTTCCTCCGGGTAAGGGCAATAAAGTAACTGAATGATTGTCATGGGAATGCCAATCGGAAGAATGAGCCAGTTGTTTTCTTTTTCTTTTCCTGCAATACACTCTTTCAGCAAAAGTAACTGAGACAGTACTACAGAGCCAATCATCAGGTATGGGGTAATGCGGTAAAAATGTTCCCCGAATGCCGCAGGTTGCAGGGCAGACAGGATAAGAATGGAAAATCTGGCTTCCCATACATTCTGGGAGATAGTCTGGTAAATAGCTCGAAAGACACCGGGCAGCCCTTCTCCGGCCTGCATAGCCCAGTACATATATTTTCCGAAAGACCAGTCGTCCGCCGTTGGGTAGTCGTATTTTGCCAGTACCAGCAGTGGCCATAGGACCACCACCAGTGCCAGCACATATACAATATGAATCAGTATCAGTTTTTTCTTTTCCGTCAGTTTCATTCGTTTCCTTGCATCCTTTTCCTCTTAGGTATCCTGTCTTTACATCAGATCCGGGGTCCATTCCACGTCCACATCGTTTCCGCCAGAATTGCCGCTGTCACCTCCGGAGTTGCCTCCGCTGTTGCTGTCATTACTGCTGTTGTTATCGCTATCATTGTTATTATTGTTGTCGTTATTGTTATTATTGTTATCGTTGTTATTGCTGTTATTGTCGTCATGATCATCCTGCGCCGGTGCCTGTGTAGGAGCCGGAGTAGGCTTTGCGGTTGCCGCAGGCTTCGCAGCAGGCTTGGGCGTAGACGCTGCCGGTTTTGTGGCAGGCTTTGCGGTCGCTGCCGGGGTAGGCGTAGGTTTCTGAATGCTTCCGCCGGTCTTATCACCCGCAGTGCCTGTATTGCCGGTGATATTCTGTCCGTCATTCGCATTGGACGCATTGCCGTTGGTACTGCCTGTGAGACTGCCGGTAATGCTTCCTGTGGTAGTGGTCATGTGGTTCTCTTCATAGGCTGCGAAGGGATCCTGTTTTGCCATCTCTCTTACGTTGCCGGCGCTGACCCAGTATGTTCCGTCAAACCACTGGACTTCCCCGTCGTAGATACGGATCCGGGGGGTGCCGCCTGCGATATCTGCTGCATCTCCTGTGGTACCGTCTGTCGTATTGCCTGTGCTGTCCGCAGAAGTCGTATTGTCTGCAGTATCTGCACCGTTTGCAGCATCTGCCATATCCTCTGTCACCTCATAGGAGGTATATTCCGGCCGGGTCTCCAGCCCGATCATCTCCCGACCGAATCGATAATCCTCTACGGTCTGTCCTGCGTCAATGCCCTGCCACAGGCAGTTCTCGCCGTCCGCATCATAGGCATAGAGAATGAGATCGGTATATTCAGTCCCTTCCAGCAGCTTTTTCTTTGCATCTTCCGAAGGCTGCTCTGTCAGAATCTTTCCCTCTGCATCAAAAGTGCCGGTGTAAGTGATATATTCCTTTGCTTCACGATTACTCCACAGAGAAAAAGCTTCCATAGGGCCTTCTCCGGCAGCTACGTTGCAGGTATATTCCCCGGTGAGAACGCCGTTTTGCATAGTTCCCTGTTCATGAATGATACTGCCATCCGCACAATCCATGGTCCATGCCTCGAAGCTGCCGTTCCATGCCTCAGTGTTCGCCGGCGCATCTGTCGTAGGTGCTGCAGTATCCTGAATGTCAGCTGCCGCAGGCTCTGTGGCATCGGCTGCGTCCGTACCCGCACCTTCCTCGGTTCCGGTATCGGGTGCTGCGGTATCCTCTGCGGTTCCGGCAGGCGTCACAGTCACCATGCGGATCGTCGTGCCCTCCTGGCTCAGGAAGCGGCCTGCCTGGCTGTCGGTATACCATACCTTGGAAAAGCACTTTCCTTCTTCCGTATATCCCACCTGTACATAGAGCAGCGGTTCGCTGTCCCGTTCCAGATAATAATTGCGCTGTCCTTCTTTCAGCTTAGGCATCATGGTCAGGAACCAGTCTTCGCTGTCAATCAGGTTGACGCTCTCCTCCAGATATTCCGGCAGTTCCAGATCGTGCAGCATTTCCTCTGCTCTGGCACGGATGCTGTCGGTCTCTTCTTCCAGATTCACGCTGAGTTCCTGCAGGGCTGCAAATGCATCCATATCGTCATAAAGTCTGTACTCCTGCTCCAACAGGTCACGCTGTCTGCGGATATATCCCGCTTTGTTGTAGGCCTCTGCCAGAGCCAGATAGTCTGCCTGTTCAAATTCACCTTTATTATATTTCGTTTCAAGGTTGAGGATCTCCAGTTCCTGATCCGACAGCATCGGTTCTGCTTCCACCGGTGCTAGTGCCGTGTTTGAGGTACTGTCGCTGCCGTCCCCGCAAGCTGCGAGGGATACTGCCATTATAGCGCTGATTGTCAGTGCCAGATACTTTTTTGCCTGTCTTTTCATCTTTTTTGTCCTATCTTTATTTAATGATGCCAGGGTCAAAAGGTCTAAGCCCACATGAGCTTGCTCATAGGTGGGTGAAAGACCTTAGGCCCCGACATCATATAATGCTACTAATACTTTTTTCAAACTGCTCTTTTATTCTTTTCTTATCTTTTGCTCCATCATACAGACTGTAGTAAAAAAACATGATGGAATAAAACATGGTTGCTTTTTTATCTGCCTCCACAATGCCAATGCTCTCGAACGTATCCTTCACGTATTCTGCCGGACCTGACACAAGATACTGCTGATACAATGCCTGCATCTCCTCATTCCGAAACTGCTCTAATGTAAGCATCTTTCGAAATGACGATGCAAAATCATTTTCTGTCCAATACGAAAACATAGATTTACTGTATTCCATGAAATTGTCCGCAGAAATCTCTTCATACTGTTCAGGTTCATTTTCCTTTTTATCAGCAGGCATATCATGTGACTGCGCCTGTTCGCCATCCCCCTGCTCCATCCGCTTTACAATATGTTCAAAAATATCTCTCTTACTCTCATAATGCCTATACAATGCACCTTTTGTCATGCCAAGCTCACCCGCAATCTGACTGACAGAAACTGCTTCATATCCATCTCTCGCAAATAAATGTAATGCAACAATCAATATATCTTCCTTTGTAGTTTTTGACATACCCAAACCTCCTGCTCGCAAAATAAACGACCGTTTACGTTTTGATTATAGTAAACGGCCGTTTGTTTGTCAAGTCAGATATTTCTAAACACTTTTACATAATTTTGTTTATGACTGTTTTGTCTTTAATGGGAAACAGATGTCAATCTCCATATAACCATCTTCCTCTATCTTCCGATAAATATCAATAATCGGTCGCTCATTGCTTTATCCCCAAAATCAAATAACGTACAACCGGAATTTTCTCTATCAGCACAGCTGCTAAAGGCGTGAAGAGATATGCTGCAAAGGCAACAATAACATACTGCACACCTATAGACAGATCTGTCTTTTGCAATAATGATAAGGCAATCAGAATTACCGGAATATGCAGAATATAGACTGGAAAACTGATTTTTCCAAGCCATTCTGTAACCGCATTTTTCTTATCACCATAGGCTGCAAACATTCCAAATATTGCAAGAATCATACAATATGTAAAGAGATTGGCATACCAGGTACTAAGCAGGCTGCTGTGACCATAGTAGATACCATAAGCCCTGTAAATGAAATATACTCCAGATACGACTGCTGCAAGTGTGCTTACAAAGCGCCATTTCTTCAACACTTCAATCACAATATCCTGCGAAAAAACATAATATCCAAGCAGGAAAGCAACGGTATAAATTCCAAAGCGGTAAGATTCAACTACAGGCGTGTTCAAGAGCTTACTGGCACCCCACAGCAGGAAAAACATCACAGTCAGCCATACATATACTATACCTTCTTTCTGAATGGATTTTCTCTCTTCCTTCTGCAGTGCTGTCACCACCTTACGAACCAACAGAAGCAACAATGAAATCACAAATAACATCTGGCTAAACCACTGTGCGCCAATTCCTGATAATGTATAAACAATGTACTTCACAAAGCCGGGGGCTGCCTGTAGTGCTGCTCCGGCAGAAGCCCCTGCTACAATAGAACCGGGGATAAATCCAAACACCAGCACTCCCAGTGTAGATGGTACCAGCAATTTGTTTCTCCTGCCTGATATGAATTGCTTTGCTGTTTTATGCTGCAGGGTATGATACGCTGCAACACCTGCCACTACGAACAGCAATGTCATAAACCATGGATACACTGCATACTGATAAACTCCGGCAAAGGTCATGCCATCTCCCTGATGATATTCCGGCAGTCCCTCAAAAATTGCGGTTATTCCAATATTATTGAAAAAGAAAAACACATGAAAAAATACTACTAAAATGATGGTGCACCATCTGATGTTATCCAAATAAATCTTTCGCATCTTACCTCTTTCCTGTTTAATCTACTATAAGTTTCTTGGCACATTCATATTAACAAACCAACTTCTGAGTTAGAAAATATTATCAAATTTATAAGTCACTATTTATTTTAATAGTATACCGGAGGGGATACCGAGCTGGTACAACGTTTCATAGTCCCTCAGCTCAAAGTTTAGCTTATCGCCGAACCTTTTCTTTTACGATTTCTGATTAATCGGTTAATATCGGCTGCTGTTTTCACACTAACTCCAAAATCCACCATATGCCACACTATTTTTCCAAGCAGAATAAATGCCGCATAAATCACCGCATCTATCGGACTATACCAAAAATGCCAGCAATGAGCAATCGGAAGCAAAACAGCTTCCAGTATGACCAAATGAAGGATGGTGCGTATCCACCACTGCTTTTGCGTCAGCTCCTCCTTGGAGTGATATACAAGTACGGATAACTCTGCCACTAACGCAAATAACATACATTGCCCCATATATACTGCAATATTCATGACTGTTTCCTGTCCAAACAGACTACACATGAAAAAAGATACAATCATAATAATTCCACATACCATAATATACCTTCTTATTACCGGAATTACTTTTCTCATGAATTATCACCCCACATTCCGAGTTTGTGTTTTAAATCATTTACATATTTACGCGATACGATCACAGTTTCACCGTTTGATAATACAGCCTCGAATCTTCCCGAAATCGATGGCTGCACATAATCAATTTTATCAGCATTCAGAATATTTCCATCAACCACTTCAAAATAATAAATGTCCGATAATTTTATCTGATACAATTTTCCCTCTAGGTTGCAAAACCATTAAGCATTTCATCACTTCGCATTTCCAGCTGGTTATGTTTTATCGTATATTTTCCTATATGTCTATATGAGCATTACTAAGATGTATAATATATGAGCCAAGATGCATAAAAACAAAATCAAGACAAGCATTATGATAGGTCTAAGCTCTGTACCTAAATCATAAAAGCCTAAGAATTGCTTAGCGATCCGGCCGGCAGAAATGTGCATTTAGCCGCAGAGCATAACTTTAGCGGAGAAAGCACCATTCTGATAGGTAAACGTACTTGCACCGCCGCTTTTTTCTGCAATATGTTGGATAGACTGGATGCCGACGCCATTTCCCTTTCGTTTGGAGGATTGGAAAACACCGTCCTTCTCCCTGATTTCGCCGTCATAGGCATTCTCAACTTCGATCAGAAGCAGCCGCCCGGCATGCAGATATGCAGTGATTTTGATCTGCCGTCTGTCTGGTGCAGTGCGGATACTGGCTTCGAGCGCATTTTCCAACAAGTTGGACAAGACCAGACACATGTTGATCTCATCGATCGGAAGAGTCTGCGGCAGATCGAGTTTTGCACAAAAGGGAATGTCTTCGCGCTTTGCCAGGGCACAATAATATCCGATGACGCTATCTGCTGCGCGGTTTTCGCAGAAGTGTATACCGAGATTCGGGATGCGGGAAATGGTTTTTTCAAGGTAGCTTTTCAATCTCTCCATATCGCCGGTCTCAGCCAGTGCGGAAATTTGGTTCAGTTGATGGCGCATATCATGCCGCGCCTGCCGCACCTCTTCGATGGCAGCTTTGAGATTCTCATAGCGTTGCTGCTGCATGAAAAGAAGCTGGTTTTCCTGCTGTAGTCTTGCGTTGCGGTTGAGACTGGTGGCCATTAACAGGAAAATTGCGTTGAACCAGAGCAAAAGCAAAAAAAGTGCAATACTTATCACAATATATCCCTGCAATACACGACCGGTCCTAAGTGTCGTCTGATAGTGCGGAATCATAAAAAGGTTCAAAAAAATGAACACCAGCGGCAAAACCCAGAACACATACCATGTTTGCGCAAAATTATCGTCCTCGACCATCACACGAACTGCATGGGTTGACGGATAGAACGCTGTCAGCACCAAAATCCAGCAAACAACATTATAAAATACACAGGCTGCAAGGCAGAACCACGGTTCGTCCTGTGGCAGCTGCATATGCAGAGCAATCGCAACGCTGATAGCCCGGGACAAGCTGTTGATGCATGCAAATACTGCGCAAACAGTCAGTGCAATTGTTCCGGATTTCCAGAGGGAGATTTGGAGTGTTCCGGTATATAGCCCAATTGCAAGCAATGTGATCCCTGCCAGGGCAGACGCAGTGGACGCATGAAGCTGATAGCAGACGATCCCACCACCGATACATAATCCTGCAATCAGTGGGAGAATCCGGGCGGCAAGCTTTCCGGGAGACTGCTTCAGATAGGATTTTACAGGGAAATATGCAAGTAAAAGACCGGGGAATACAACGGACAACTCCAGGATCGGACGCAGAATATCTTTCATCTCATACACCCCCTTGCAGCAGAAATTCCATAAATGCCTGTCTGGCAGGCTTCAAAAGTTCCTGGTTGACATATACGCGGCTGCCGTCGGTCATGCAGAAAGCGGCGGCCTGAAAATCAGCAGCATGTTCTAAATTGACAATCACACCTCGGCTGCACACAAAAAAGCGTGGATCTTTTTTCAGCGGCTCGGTAAATGCCTTAAAGCTTTGCCGCGTGGCAAGCGTTTTTCCGGCAGTCGTGCGGATATTGATCATATGAGCAAAATGCTCGGCAAAGATAATGTCCCTATAGCGAAGGCGAACGTCGCTGCCACTGACTTTCACCGTCAGAATCGGCTCCGGGCGCGGAAGCTTAGCGAGCATTTCAGCTAGCAGAGCGGCAAGTTCTCCCTCGGAAAAGGGCTTCACGAGGTAGTGGAATGCCCGCACCTGAAAGCCCTCCAGTGCATGATCGGTAGATGTTGTGGTGAAGATCAGAAAGCAGTCTGCGTCCGTCTTCCGAAGTTCCTTTGCGGCATCCATGCCGCTTAAGCCTTTCATGTAAATATCCAGAAATGCCACAGTAAAGTGCCGTTCTTTTTCTGCTGCGAGAAAACTCTCGCTGCTGTCAAATTCTAAAATCTCCATTTCTACGCCATGCAGCTTCAACTGTCGCTCAAGCCGCATTTTCAACAGCGCACGTTCGGTCTCGATATCATCCACTATTGCTATTCTCATACTGGACTGACTCCTTTGTAAAAGATTCCAACCAAATTATATCATACCTGTCCAACACCGGCACAGTGAAAAAAATCAGATTTCGTGACAGAATTGAGGCTTTCGTGCCAAACGGCTTGAAAAGCGTTTGCATATCCGTATACTGACAAGCAGAAAGCATCAACGCTGGCAGAAAGGGGGGAGTGCTGTGTACCACATTGCTGTGCTGACAAGTAGTGAAACACAGGAAGCATTTTATATAGAGCAGCTTTCACGGTTCTGCTTTGAACGCGGTCTGTTTCCCAAAATGGACTGTTACCGTGGGCAGGAGTTGTTCTTTGATGTGGCGCGTGTAAATGCGCCAACCTGCACTGTGATCGCACTTCCGGGAGTCGAAGGGTTGAATGCAGTGGAGCATCTGCGAACGCTTTTTCCCGAAACACGCATCATCTGGTGCAGCGATCTGGATTTTTCCCTGCATGCATTTCGTCTGCGTGTAGACTATTTTCTGTTAGAGCCAATAACAGAAGAAGCGTTTCAGCTAGGACTTTCTACATGGTCAGATGGGAAAAAAACGTCTGCCTTATTCCGGGCGGATCACAACAAACATAACAATGAGGAGGATTATTGATGAAAAAAAGAAAAAAGATTTATTCTGTATTTAGCTTTCTTCTGGCGGGAACACTGTGCCTGTCTATGGCGGCCTGCGGTGGAACGCCCACACCGGCAGAGGACGAAACAACATCTTCTGCACCGTTATCCGGTGCACTGCCCGTGAAGGCTTTACAGCCCAAACACGTGGATGAAAACCCTTATATGGCAAAAAGCGATGCTAACATCCATCACGACGGCTACAACACCGACTCAACGGATGAAATTCTGCCGCTCGGCATCTATCCGGAAATCAATGTTTCCTTTGAGACAACGAACCCGAACGCCTCGCCCGCGATTTACTTTGACAGCTACGGTCATGCGGTCGTGCCACTGCTCGGCGGCATCGCCATCCGTGATCTGAATGCCAAAGAAACGAAGACGCTCGGCTATTTTTCACCTACGCAGCATGACGGCGGCGGTTATGTCATCCAGAGTTCCTACACATTCCTTGACTCAAAAAACCGTATCGTCTGCCCGACGAGCAACAACCATGTACTGATACTGCGTGCGACGGAGGAAGACGGCAGCGTCATTCCGGAATTCGAAAAGGTTCTGGATATCGATATCAAAGCGGCGGCTGAGACTGCACTCGGTAAAGAACTGACACAAAATCTTCTGTCCGTGGTCTTTGACTACGACGGAAATCTTTGGTTCGCCACCGGCGGCTTCCGGATCTATCCCGAGCGGCAACAGCAGGGTGTTCTCGGCTACATTGCCCACACAGCGATAGAATCGATTCTGAATGGAGAACAAACTGATCTTTCAAAGGCTGTCTTCGTTTACGGGCTGCCCCTTGGCGAGGGCGCAGAAAACGGCATTGCTGCCTCAAAAGACGGTGCCGTCATTCTGACGAACCAGAACTGCTACCTGTTGCGTGCGGAAGAAGGTGTGAACGTTGTGTGGTGCACGCCATATGAGAGTGTCGGTGCAAAGGTCAGTCATGATGGCGATAAGACTACCGGCGGCGGCCTTGCCTGGGGTGGCGGCTGCTCGCCCACACTGACACCAGACCTTGTACTGTTCACCGACAACGCCGACCCCGTTAAGCTTCTCGCGCTCGACATGAAGACCGGAGAGATCGTAGCCAGCATGCCTGTTTTGGATGATCTGCCCGATGGGTATCAGGTAGCGGTTGAAAACTCTGCAATCGTTTATGACGACGGTGAAGGCACCGTCAGCACGATCGTCTGCAACTGGTTCGGCGCCGGTAACGCAGGGCTTGCCGACCCTGACAATGACTCTTCGATTCAGAGCTACGCCAACATTTATGACCAGAACTGGCTGATGAAGGGTAATGTTATGATCGCCCCGGGCGTTGAGCGGGTGGACACCTTAAAAACCTCTGATGGCTATGAAATGAAGAGCGTCTGGAGCCGGAACGATCTGCGCGACACGGCGATCATGAAGCTCTCCACTGCAACAGGCTATATCTACGGTTACGTACAGGATTTGGATACCGGTATGTGGCAGTACATTATTTTGGACTTTGCAACGGGCGAAACCGTCTTCACGATGGATGTGTCCAACAAATACGGCTACAATAATATGGCTATCGGCATGTACACCGGCAGCAACGGAAATACGCTCTACTGCCCGACAGGTTATCTGGAACTGCTGCGTTTGCAGGATCGCTTTGTGTACCTGCCTGAGCTTCCGTACCGTGAGGTTGATCTGGATCAGGCAGCAAGAAATGTTCTTTCGCAGGATCAGTTTGAGCAGGATGGCGGTGAAGGTACGGTTGCAAGCTGGCACAACACCGCGACCATCTGTAACGTGCATCCCAACACCACGGTAGCCTTCCGTATGAACAACCTGTCCGGCAGCGCCTCCGATCTGACGCTCTACGCCTATGGTGCAGACGGCAAGCTGGAAAAGGTTGGCTCTGAACTGTGGTCGCTCACAGACGAGACCGGAGCGGATGTGACGGAGCTGACAGACGGCGTGCTCTATGAGCTGCGCGTGACCGTCTCCGACGGCGGTGATCTCGACCTGAGCGAAACAGAAAAAGAAATCAAGCTATCTGTTGTACTTGGAAAGTAAATCTGTTTTAAAGACAGCTGTCATTTACCGGCTTTTGATCTGGCGTAAGCTTAGATCGTAGATGCGATGATCTGCATCCTGCCCTGTAACTCTACCTTACCGTAGCCGTCGGGCAGGATCAGGTGATCGCCCTTTTTTAAATGAGTACCGTTCAGGGTGCCTTCTCCTTCTACCACACTCATGAGGACAAAGGGCTTATCCTGCCAGGTCTCCACGCGATGCTCCACATCAATGCGGTATACGGTGTAGTAAGGACAGCGGATCAGCTGCTGGATCGCATCGTCCTTTTTCTCGGTATGCACCACGCTGTTCTCTGCGGATTTGGCAGGGACGGTAATGACATCAATACTCTGGGTGATGTGCAGCTGTCTGGGCTTGCCGTTACTCAGTCTGTCATAATCGTATACACGGTAAGTAATGTCGCTGCTCTGCTGCGTCTCTAAGAGCAGTGTACCGCCCTTGATAGCATGCACGGTGCCGGGATCGATCTGGATGAAATCTCCGGGCTTGATGGGGATCTCACGGATGAATTCTTTCCACTTGCCCTCATGAATCATCTGTTCCAGTTCTTCCTTCGTCTTTGCATTGTGTCCAACTACAAGCGTAGCATTCTCTTTACAATCCAGAATAAACCAGCACTCTGTTTTTCCCAGAGAACCGTTCTCATGCACTTTTGCATAGGCATCATCCGGATGCACCTGGATGCTTAAGTCGTCCTTTGCATCAATGATCTTGATCAGCAGCGGGAAACGATCCATTCCCGTGTCTCCGAACAACTCGGGGTGCTTCTCCCACAGTTCGGACAGCTTCATTCCCTTATAAGCGCCGCTTGCCACGGTGCCGTCTCCGTTGGGATGGGCACTGATGCCCCAGCACTCACCGATATCATCACCCTCAATGGGATAACCGAATTCTCTGTTCAGCCGGGTACCGCCCCAGATATTGTGGGTACACACCGGATTTAAAAATATAATATCTTTCTTCATGATCCTGTTCCTGCTTTCTTTGAATCTGTCCTGAGACATTTTTATTTATACTAATAACTCAACATTACGGTGTTGTCAATCATTTCGTGTTACCTTCTTCCCTCACCCCGGACACGATCACCGACACCAGATAGAACTCTGCCTTGTCTTCCGCATGGGTCTCCGTGATCTCCACACGTACCCGGTGTTTCCCATAAGGCAGGTGCTCTGCCACCGTTGTCAGCTGCATTTTATCTCCCCAGGTCTCATCGAAGGTTCCGTCCAACACGCACGCCATCTCAGGGTTCTCATCCACCACTGCCGTGGCAATGGGTGCAGGTCCGTCCTTCACCCGGCGGTATTGCACGGCTGCACCGGTTCCCCGGAAAGTGAACTCCAGATAAGCTCCTTTTCTCCCGGCGCTCCATCCGTTGCGGAAAATATCCGTGATATCTCTCTGCGGTGTCATATCTTCTACAAAAACACTCTTCCCCGGTGTGGAATTAAAATATTGCAGTCTCACGCAATGCTCATAGGCATTTTCTGTCAGCGGAGCCGGGAAAATTTCCTGCGGCTCTTGCGTTTTATCATGGATCACCTTTTCCAGGAAGTTCGTGATCACGGATGCCACCAGTTCATGTCCCAGATCATTGGGGTGCAGGAAATCCGCAGTAATTTTCTCTGCCGGAAGTCTTCCTGCTGCCACTGCCGGATAGATGCTGTTCTGTATACTGATACAGGGCAGATCATAATGTCGTCCTACCTGCGCATGATAATATGCCGCACTTTTGCCGGTATCATAATAGACATTATGGATCAGCACCATTGCCGGTGCGCTCGCACTGCCGTAGATCTGCCTCACCAGACCTTCGTAGGTCTCGCAGAAATGCAGCGTACTGTGATCGTTCACGGAGAATTCCACAAATACCAGATCCGGCAGCCACCGGAGCAGGTCTTCCTGTACTCTCGCCGCGCCGAACTGGGAATCGGTAGCTCCGATTCCGGCGTTCACATAATCAAATTCCGTATTGGGAAATACCTTTTTCAGCCAGCCAAATGTCCTTGCCGCATAACATTTTTCCGGATCCGTAGCGGAAAATCCCTGGGTAATGGAACCGCCGATAAATCCTACCGTAAGCCGCTCTCCTTTGGCTGCACGGTTCATAAAGCCTTTCAGTCTGGTCAGGTTGCCCCGGTTCAGGATTCCGGCTTCTTTATCAATAATGTTCCCCGCACTCTTGCGGTTCTCATAGATGCTGTTTTCCAGAGTACAATAACGTTTCGCCTTGTTTTTCAGAGTCTTGCCGATGCGGAAAATTTCCTCCGGTCGGTATCCTCTGGACTCCAGATAATAAATGCCGCTGTACAGGTTGATCGATACATCGGGGTATTTATCTCCGATCATAGCTTCGAACATGATCATAATATGACCGATTTTCTCCGAAGCAGCTTCCACATGATTGTCCAACAGCAATAGGAACTCATCCTTTTTCACATGGCACACCATTTCCTGTCCCTTCAGGTGCTTTTGAATGTGCGTCCCCAGATGGTACAGAAGGCTGTTTTTCACTTCCTCACTCATCTTTGCGAAAATCTCATCGTAATCCCGGATGCCCAGAAATACCTCTGCATACTGACCGTCCTGCCAGGGCAGGATCTGTTCCAGTTTTATCGAAAAGCTTTCCGTTGTCTCCATTCCGGCAATGTCCGGTTCCGGCTTTTCTGTATCCTTTTCCCGCTCCCTGACACTCCCTGCATATTCATACTCCCACAGCGCACAGTCGGAATTGTCCTCGGTAATCTTCCTCCTGATACGTTCTTCTGCCAGTTCTCTTTCCAGTTCTTCGATTCTGGCATATAATTCCTCTTTTTCCATCATACGCTGTCTCCATCACTTAAAAAGGACCCGCTTATCGCGGGTCCCTCGATTCTATCTTCTGCCTTCTTCTGTATCGCTTGTTGTGACCACGCTGTGTTCTTTGATATAGTCAACCACTTCATCGATGGTCGTAAACGCCAGCCCTACGTAGCTGTCTGCTGCGCCATAGTAAATGGCAATCTTGCCGCTCTCGGAATCATGAATGGTAGCGCAGGGGAAGCATACATTCGGTACGAATCCTCTCTCCTCATACCACTCTTCCGGTGTCAGCAGGAAGTTCTCACAACGATATTTTACGATGGACGGGTTGTCAATATCCAGGATTGCTCCACCGATGGAATAGACATAACCATTACAGGTTCCGCTCACACCATGATAGAACAATAGCCACCCTTCGGAAGTCTCAATGGGAGCTGCACCGCCACCGATCTTCAAGGACTCCCACCATTCGGAAGACTTTCCCATCACATGTCTGTGTTTGCCCCAGTATAGCATATCCGGGCTCTCACTGACAAAGATATCTCCGAAAGGTGTATGTCCGCTGTCGGAAGGACGGGACAACATCATGAAATTGCCGTGTACTTTTCTTGGAAACAGTACAGCGTTACGGTTAAACGGGAGGAACGGATTTTCAATTCTTACAAAAGTCTTGAAATCTGTCGTTTTAGCAATACCGATGGCTGCACCGTAAAAATCCTGACACCAGATGATGTAATAGGTATCTTCTACCTTCACCAGTCTGGGATCGTAAGCGTAGATCGGCATAAAGGGCTTGCCTTCTTCATCTACGAACTGAATCTTATCTTTATCAAAATTCCAATGAATTGCATCTTTGCTGCGTCCCATGTAGATATAAGGAATACCGTTGACCTGTTCCCCACGGAACACGCCGATGAATTCATCACCGTAAGGCATTACGGCACTGTTGAAGATTCTGGCTACTCCTTCTACGGGATTTCTGCCAATAATAGGGTTCTCACTATATCTCCATACCGGAGCGCCGGTATGTCCTTTCGGTTTATCCTGCCAGGGTACATTAGGTACTGCAGGGCTGATCATCTTAACCTTGCTCATTCGGATTACCTCATTTCTGTATTATTTATCTTGCTTCCTGTTTTAAGAACTCTTCATTTCTGCGGATGAGTTCACATCTCTGTGCCACACACTCCACGCTTCTTCCGGGATCAGAAGGGGTGTTGAATACATAATCCACAAGCTTGTCTATAGTAGTAGTTGCCACATGCATGCGGGTATCGCTGGATGCATAGTAGATAAAGACTTCCCCCTTCTCATTCGCGATAGCACCGTTGGTAAATACTACGTTTGAAACATCTCCCACTCTCTCTTCCCCTCTGGGACCGATCAGCAGACCCGAAGGCTCTGCGATCACTTTTGCCGGATCTTTTAAGTCCGTTGCAAAGGCATAAATGACGTAACGTAAACCGGCTGCGGTATTACGTACTCCATGTGCGATATGTATCCAACCTCTGTCTGTTTTGATGGGGGTAGCGCCCGCACCGTTTTTGGCCTCGGTAATGGTGTGATATTTACGCAGACTGGTCATGCGCTCTTCGTCGATCACTGCATGAGTGATATCGTCACACAGTCCGAAACCGATTCCTCCGCCACTTCCGGTCTCGATGAAATCATCCATCGGTCTGGTGTAGAAGGCATACTTGCCGTCTACGAATTCCGGATGCAGCACTACATTTCTCTGCTGGGGAGAACGAAGGGTCTTTAAGTTCTCCAGTCTCTCCCAGTGCTTCAAATCTTTGGTTCTCACAATACCGGCAGCAGCTACCGCTGCGGATAGGTCATTCACGGAAGTATCCTTACTCTCGGAGCAGAACACACCATAGATATAACCGTCTTCATGTTTGGTCAGACGCATGTCATAGACATTGGTCTCTTCCGGACAGGTATCATCCAGTAAAATGGGATAATCCCAGAAACGGAAACCGTCGATACCGTTGTCACTTTCCGCCACGCCGAAGAAGGACTTTCTATCATTTCCCTCGATACGGGCTATCAGATAATACTTACCGTTTAATTCAATCGCTCCGGAATTCATGACTGCATTGATCCCCAGACGCTCCATGAAATAGGGGTTTGTCTTTGGGTCCAGATCATATCTCCAGGTCAGGGGAATATGCTCTCTTGTCAGAACCGGATATTCATAACGGTCATAAATACCGTTGTAGAAATCAGACTTTACATTTTTCCGGGAAAGCAGCTTCTCCTGCTTCTCTTTTTCTATGTAATAACGCTCTAACATATTAGGTATCCTCTCTTAAAATAAATCAATTATTCTGGAATACGTTTCATGATCTCCTGGAGGTCTCCCGTTACAGTTTTATTCGGGAATACGCTTCATGACCTCCATGCACATCCTGCCGTTATGGTAAGGGCATTTCCAAGGCTCCACAATGGGGCGGTCAGGATAGGGATTTCCTTCCGGATCCACTTCCCAGAACCATTCGGAACCGGGTCTCTTATCGATCACATGATCTCTGATAAATGCCCATTCCTTCTCAGCGGCTTCCAGATACTCCGTCTTCTCCGGTTCTTTCTCATAGCCATTCAGGAAACCGATCACAGTCTCTGCCTGTACCCACCAGACTCTGTGTACATTCACGACACCTCTGTCACATTCGTTTGCCAGAGAGTGTCCGTCAAATGCGACCTTATAGATCTGTGCAGTCAAGTCTTTGGTGATGGCATACATCTTCTGAGTCAGTTCCGGATCATCCAGTACCTTACAGCCTCTGTCGATCAGCCAGGCAGTCTCGATGTCGTGGCCGTAGGAATGCAGATCCAGAATCGTATTGTAATGCTTATCGAAAAATACTTCCTGTCTGTGGAGCTTGGGATTGTAAACCTTCTCAGCGAAGACATCCATGATCCACTGCAGGCGTCTATGCACCTTTTCATCGCCGGATACCCGGTACAGTTCCGTGTAGGCTTCGAAGACATGAAGCAATGTGTTCATGGTCTTGTCAGCCAAGACGCCGTTCTCGGATAATTTTTCATTGGATTCCGGCTTGAAATCTCTGGTAAATGCTTCCAGATATCCCACCTCGTCCATACAGGTAGTTTCGATCAGTTCAAACAGTTTTTTTGCCAGTTCCAGCGCTTCTGTGTCACCACTCGCCTCATAATAGGAGGACAGTGCATAAATGCAGAACGCCTGATTGTACGTATGCTTTGTGGTATCCTTCGGTGTCCCGTCATAATTTAAGGACCAGTAGATTCCTCCGTATTCTTTGTCCAGGCAATGATCTTTCAGGAAAGCGTATCCGTGCTTTGCCTCATCAAGCAGACTTTCGTCTTTTAGCAGTGTATACGCATTGGCGAAGAACCAAGTGATTCTGCTGTTCAGGATACAGCCTTTTTCTGCTTTTTTATCCAGCTTCAGATCATAATCCAGGTAGCCGTAATAACCACCGAATTCGTCATCTCTCATGCCTTTCCAGAAGGGAATGATCCCTTCTGTCAGGTGGTTTTTAATTTCTTCCCGCATTTTCATTGTTTCTGTGTTCATCATGTTCCGCACTCTCCTTTGTATTAACCCTTGACAGCACCAGAAGTGATTCCACTGTAGATCTGTTTCTGACAGAGCAGGAATACGATCAGGGCAGGCAGCAGAGACATCAGTACACCTGCACAGATCAGATTGTATTTGCTTCCAAGAGGTCCGGTGAAAGTATACAGGGAGGTTGCAACCACACCGAGAGTCCTCTTGTCCTGCAGATACAGACTGGCGCAATAATACTCGTTATATACGCCTACTCCCTTAAGCACCATCGAAGTCACGATAGCGGGTTTCAGAAGCGGAAGAATGATCTTCCAGTAAATGGTAAAGTAGGAGGCTCCGTCGATAAATGCGGATTCATCCAACGATACCGAAATATTTTCCATGAACTGGATAAAGATGTAGATGGAGATAACATCCGTACCCATACTCATAATGATGTAACCATACAGATGATTGATGAATCCAAGGTTACTCATGATCTGGTATACAGAGACCTGCATGGCAATTCCGGGAAGGAGGGTTGCGAACAGGAACAGACTGCGGACCAGTCCGTTGCCTGGGAACTTGAATCGGTTCAGTACATAAGCAAGCTGTGTTCCCACCAGGATGGATCCTAACAGTACAAATACCAGGATGATCGCTGAGTTCAGATATGCTCTGCCCATGTTGGCACGGTTAAAAGCGTCAATAAAGTTCTGGAAGTTCAGCCAGCTTTCCGGCAGGGTCATTACATTGGTGCTCTGGTACTCTGCATCGGTCTTGAACGCCGTGATGACGCAGGATACGATGGGTAAAAGTGCCACGAAAGAGAAGAATACCAGGCTGAAATACTTAATAACGATCCAGATGACAGCGCCTGCGCTGTAATGTTTGTGGTTAGTTTTCATCTTTGCCATCTCACACTGCCTCCTTCTTCCATCTTCTCTCTCTTCTAAGACGTTTTCTTCTGGTATATTCTTCATTGTCCGCATCAGAGCTTCTAAATACCAGTTTGAAGAAGAGCTTCTGCAAAATTGTTGCCGCAAAAATGATCAGTAGCAGTACCACGGCCATGGCAGATGCAAGACCTACCTGCTGGTTGGTATGTGCGATCTTATCCATCAATACGAAGTAAGTTGCGGTTCCGCCGCCGCCCTTGGTGATAACGTAGGGGGGATCGAATGCACTCAGGGAACCTGTAATGGACAGGATCACGTTCAGAGTAACGATGGTCTTAATGCTGGGTAAGATAATATGTATAAACTGTTGGAATTTATTGGCACCGTCCAGCTCTGCCGCCTCGTACATCTCGGAATCCACGGACATGATGGCACCGATGAAAAGTACCATGTTGTTGCCGTAATAACGCCATACAGAGGAAGCTACCAGAGAGATATTGTTAATGCTCTTGTCTTTCAGCCAGTACGGAAGGCTTTCTAAGTTAAATCCACACCACTGTAATACGGTATCAAACACAAAGCCTCTGGTGTAGAAGAATTTGAATATAAAACCGATGGCAATACCACTGATCAGGTAAGGGAAGAACATGAATCCCTTGAACATATTGCCGAACTTGGTCTTAAAGCTAAGAATCGTTGCAAGGTACAATGCAAGTGCCAGCTGCACCATTGCACCGGCCATGTAATAAAGGCTCAGTTTCAATGCACTGAAACATTCATCTTTTTTAAATACGTCGATGTAGTTGTCAAATCCCACAAACACTCTTTTGTCCACGGGGGTAGCATATTTCATTTTATAAAAACTGAATTTTACCATTTCTCCAAAGGGGAGATAGGTGAACACGAACAGCAAAAGCAGGGGAATGAACATGAAAGACAGGATGACGATAGTCTGTTGTCCGTTCCTGCTCTTTACCCATTTTTTCATGCTGAAGGGTTTTTTTGTTTTCTTCATTGTCTCTGCATTCATCGAAATACCTCCATACCCTTCTCTCTTAGATAAGAGGGAACCGGATAAAGGGTTCCCTCTCACTTCAGAAGATTAAGTTAGCCGCTTAATGTTTACTGCTTGATGAAATTACTGAATCTCTACGCCACAGCTCTCCTGTGCAGAAGTCCACTCTGCATTCCACTCGTCAATGATCTCATCATAGGTTTTTGAACCATCTGCTGCACACTCTACCAGCTCCTGCAGCTTGGTCTCACCGTTGTTGTTGATGTTAAGACCGGACTCAGCGTTCAGCTCGTTTAACAGATCCTCTTCGCCTTCGATCGCAGGATCATCCACTACAAAGTCGATACCCTTGAATGCTGCATAGAAGTCCGGTAATCTGGTATCCTTGATAGCAACGGGAAGTCCGCCGCAGTCATAGGAGAAGCCGGATTCTTCTGCCATGAACTTAACGAAGCACAGAGCTGCTGCCTGATTGTCTTCGGTGGTGTTGGCATTGATACCAAAGCTGTAGTCAGGGCCTACGGAAGCTGCCTGCTTACCACTGGTCAGGGTAATAGGGAAAGGCATATAAGCGATATCATCGCCGTGATCGCCGGCTTCCTTCATCTGAGGAACTGCCCAGGAACCAAGAACCATGCAGGCGATCTGACCATTGTTGATCATACCCTTACAGCCTTCCCAGTCGGTGGTGGAGTAGTCTTCCTCGGTAAGGCCTTCAGCAACTGCATCGTACATTACTTTGTATACGTTGTAAGCGCCTGTTCCGTCACCGGGATCAGCAAAAGGATTCGCAGTATGTAATAACTTCTGGTTCATGTAGGTGCTGTCGCCGGTAGCACTGCCGCTGATAGCGGGATCCCACTGGCCGCCCATTGCCCAGCCTGCTGCGTAGTTGGTGTACATAGGAATGATAGAGCTGTCATACTCTTTGATCTGCTTTAATGCTGCGATGAAATCCTCGGGAGTCTTAGGCATCTCTGTGATTCCTGCTGCTTCAAACACAGCCTTGTTATATACGATACCGCCGCTAACGCCTGCAGTGTAAGGAACGCCGTATACCACACCTTCGTACATCTGGTTGTAGTAGTTCAGCTGTCCGTCCATCTCGGTAGTAGTTCCAAGAGGAAGGAAGTAAGTGCTCAAGTCAGCCTTGTCAACTGCGGGGATCATCATAACATCGCCCCAGTCACCACCTTGCAGACGAAGCAGTGTGTCACTTGCATAATCGGTAATGCCTTCAATATCAACAGTGATGTTGGGATACATCTCGTTGAATGCATCAATGTAAGTCTGGTAAGGAACTGCTGCGCCATCCTCCAACAGGTCGGTACGGTTGGTCAGGACCTTAATGGTGGTGGTAATGTCGGTGTAATCCTCACCCAGAGTAATGTCTGCGTAATTCAGGCTGGTAACCTCTGCAGGTGCTGCAGCCTCGCTGGAAGCTTCTGCAGTTGCGGGAGTGGTGCTTGCTGCAGAACTCTCAGCGGCGCCGCCGTTGTCTGTGCTTCCACATGCTGCCATAGACAGTGCCATGACTGATGCTGTGGAAAGAGCTAAAAACTTTTTCATCTTCATAAGAAATCCTCCTTGTTTTCCGAAGGAAAATCCGAGTCCTCTGACGAGGAGAGGATTTATCCTCCTTGTTTTGTTACATCTTATAGCGTTTACTGTTTTGTAACTTAATTTAATTATACATAATTATATTAATTAATCATCAACCAATCTTGTTTTTAATCTTCCATTCTTGCATTTTTCGTTATTATCTTCTATTTCCACAAGTTTAATGTCTTTGTTTTGTACACATTATACAATTAAAGTAATTAATTTAAATTAAATTAGCTGTTTTAATTAACTAATTTTGTTTTCTTTACATCCTTTGTCATTGAAACAGCTTAAATAATGGTTTATAATGTATTTAAGCTAAATTAATTTTTCAAAAAAGAAAAGCAGCCGGAGTCTGCAGCTTACGGAAAGGCAAGGTTTTTATATGAACATTTCCACCACTTTTCTCAATGCCTTAAAGCGCACTTCTTCCGATATAGAAGGGCAGCGTTCCCCGGAAATTCTTCTGGGACAGCTTTATAATGTCTCCCTGGAAGACAAAGGCTTCTTACTGCCGTTAGCCGGCGGAGAATTCCGCCTATCCAATCCCTTTTATTATGAATGGAATCCTTTTCCCTCCTATCTGCTGCTCTATACTTTAGAAGGCAGTGCCGCTCTCTCCACCCTGGGTACCAAAGTGGTACTGGATCATGAACATCTGCTGTTTCTGGATTGCAGCCAAGGATTCAGCTTACGACTGTTGCAGGGAAAATGGCGCTTTCAGATGTTTTTCTTAAGTGGAAGAGAACTTTCTTCTTATTATAGCATATTTGAAGCTAATTTTACCTGTTGTTATCCGATTCCCATCGGTTCCTGTGTTTCACAGCGGATGCAGCAGTTGACCAAATTTCCATTTACTCCGGCTCCTGCAGAACAGATACAGCTTCACCGAGAACTGACCGACATGTTCGCAGAGCTGATGCTGTCCGCCCTGTCCGTCTCCCAGGATGCCAGACCCGTTCCAGCCTATCTTTTATCCATGAAAGCTGATTTTGACGAAAACTATGCGGAAAGTCATTCTCTGGAATATTTTGAACAGACCCTGGGAATCAGCCGCTACCGCCTGTGCCGGGAATTTTCCGCCGCTTTCCATATTTCTCCGCTGCAATATCTTCAGGAGAAAAAAATAGAAGCAGCCAAATCGCTGCTCCTATCTGCGGATGATCCCATTCATGAGGTGGGCTCTATGGTAGGTATCGACAATACCAATCATTTCATCCACCTGTTTAAAAAGCATACCGGCGTCACGCCTTTCGTCTACCGGCAGAACGCACCACAGTCTATACGTGAGACACACTGTCCTTCAGCACCATCCGGCCTTCCACCACGGTAACTCCAGGCTTATAATTATCACTGGTGATCTTCTTGATCATATTATGAATGGCTCTTCTCGCCATCTCTCCCATATCTACTTCATAAGTCGTAATACGGATGTCACTGAGTCCCGGATATAGGTAATTGTCAAAGCCTACCACAGAAATATCCTCCGGCACACGATATCCGTTTTCTCTCAGTTTCTTGATTAGAAAGCTGGCGGTCAGATCACAGTTGCATACAAATGCTGTGGGCATATCCTTAGGAATCTGCAACATGTTCACAGTATCGATCTCACCAGTCTCAATGTGGCGGTCATCCAGCACCCATTCTCTTTTCTGCTCCAGTCCCAGCTCCAACAGCGCTTTCTGATAACCGAAATAGCGGTCTGTAATACTCTCCGTGGCAAGCAGAGTTCCCACATAAGCAATTTTGCGGTGTCCCATACGGTACAGATAATAGGTCAGCTCATAGGTTCCGTAGTAGCTGTTGGAGATCACGGAATCGCTGGCTTCCCTTCCGTTATAATAATCCAGATAGATTACCGGAATCCCGGCTTCTGTATTCAAATGCTGCAGATAACCATCCATCATTTTACCGATCACAATAATACCATCCACCTTGCGCTCCTGCACCAGTTTCGGCAGTCTGTTGTTCTCCTCTGCAGCACCGATAACCTCCAACATAGTAAAGCATTCCTTGGCCGTAGCTCTGGTGGCCACAGACTGATACATCTGCCAGTAGAAGGATTCATACTTATCCAGGAATTTCTCGGAGATCAGGATACCGATATTATAGCTTTTCTGGCTCTGGCTCTTCCTTGCTGCGGACGGTTGCTGGTAGCCCAGTTCTTCCGCAATGCTGCGGATTTTCTCTCTAACCTCTTCACTGACTCCTTTTTGCCCGGACAAAGCCTTGGACACCGTCACTGTGCTGACGCCTACTCTCTCTGCGATATCTGCTAATTTTACTGCTTTTGCCATGATTCCGTACTCCTTATCGCTATTTTTTATGCACTCTCCATTAAATCGTCTATTATATTTCCATAGTAACTATTCAGAATCCCATTTGCACAATCGCCTCTGCGGGGCTTTTCTGAATAACATACCTGCATGTTACCACCTGTTTTTTATACTTCCTTCAGGTGAATCAATCTGCTGCGGTAATCGCCCCACAAAGGTGCTACCAGCAGTCCCGCCTGCATCAGTACATCACCGCCAAAGACTTCTCCGGTCTCCTCAATGCGGTAGCGGCTTTCCAGTGCCAGTCCTTTCAGACGCACTCTTCTGCTGTGGAAATTCGGTCTTGATAATACCTGTACATAAGTTATCAGCGCTTCCTTTTTATCTTTGGAAGCTACCATATAACAGTCGTAACTGCCATTTTCTAAATATGACGCAATCCGCCAGTAATCACCTCTGCGGATCAGATCATTGTATTTGTGATACATAGCGGTCTGTGCGGGGATCTGCTGTCTGTCCTCCTCCGGGATCTTGGTGATATCCAGTTCGTAGCCGAAGGTACCTGCCAGTGCCACATGCCCTCTGGTCTCAAAAGGTGTGACTCTGCCCACTGTGTGGTTGGGGCAATCCGATACATGGGCTCCCATAGTGGATAACGGATACAGCAGCATCGTACCTTCCTGAATCTTCAACCGTTCAATGGCGTCCGTATCATCCGAGCACCAGATCTGCGGACTATAATACAACATGCCCGGATCGAATCTCGCTCCACCACCGGAACAATTCTCTAAGAGCAGATGAGGAAATTCCGCAAGCAGTCTCTCCTGCAGTTCGTATACCCCCAACACATATCTGTGGTACAACTCTCCCTGACGATCCGCAGGCAGTTCCACGCTTCCCAGATCCGACAGCTGCCTGTTCATGTCCCATTTTACATATTCAATATTGGTACTGTGCAAAACTGCCGCCACGCTTTCAAAGGCATGATCTCTGACTTCCTTACGGGACAGATCCAGCACATATTGATTCCGGCACAGGCTTCCCGCACGTCCCGGAATGGCGATTGCCCAGTCGGGATGCTCCCTATACAGTTCCGAATCCGGAGAGATCATCTCCGGCTCGAACCAGATACCGAACTTAAGTCCCATGGCATTAACCTGATCCACCAGAGGTTTCAGGCCGCCCGGCAGTTTCTGTTCATTGACCTTCCAATCACCCAGGCTTGTACTGTCATCATTACGGTGCCCAAACCACCCGTCGTCCATGACCAGCATTTCAATTCCCAGTTCAGATGCCTGCTTTGCAATCTTTAATAATTTATCGGTATTAAAATCAAAATACGTAGCTTCCCAGTTGTTGATCAGAATTGGACGTTTTTTATCCCGGTATTCTCCACGGATCAGATGCTTGCGATACATATCATGATAATGATGTGTCATACCGCCAAGCCCCTCTGAAGAATAGGTCATTACTACTTCGGGCGCAGCAAAGCTTTCTCCCTGTTCCAGCTTCCATACAAAATTCTCCGGATGGATCCCCATAGTCATACGGATGGAATCGAACTGTGACAGCTCTGCCTGTGCCAGGAAATTACCTGAATATACAAAGTGCATGCCGTAGACTTCACCGGTATCCTGCGTCGCATTTTCCGACAGCAATGCGATAAACGGATGCTCCTGGTGGGAAGATTCTCCTCTGACAGACCCAACGCTCTGCTTACCGTGCATCAGACTTCTTCTCTCCATCTGACGCTCTCTCGCCCAGGAGCCGTGCAGCGTGAGAATGTCATATTGTACATCCGTGCAGTCAATATCCAGGCAGGCAGACATGACTTTGGTCAGATAAACCGGCTGTTCTGCTGTATTTTTAAGGATCACACTGCGGGTGATCACATCTTCTTTTTCAAATGTAGTGTATAACAGATCCGCAGCAAGGCCGATCACAGGATCCGCCAGATGCAGGATCAGGGTATCACAGTCTTCTTCTCCCGGGAAAGTAGAAGGCAGTCCCGGCAGTGTGGGCTTCTGTTTTACGATCTCATGGGAGACGTATTGCAGCTGTACTCCTGCATGTCCTTGTGCCGTGCGCACAGAAATGGCGCTTTCTCTATAATCTCCCAATCCATTCCCCGGATACTCCATGGGGAAGGAATCCAGGAATGACACTCGCTCTCTGTTGTTCTGTGACGGAACGAAGGGTGCCTCCCCCGTACGCATCAAATATAACGGTGCCGGTGTTCCTTCGGTATACTGCAATTTTCCGCCGTAATATACGTGTCCCACAAAATTCTCCTGATCTACGATCGCCAGCAGATAGCTGGTGTGCTCCGTATCCAGCCAGAAGGTTCTGTCCTGTTCTATGTATCTGATTGCCATAATTTACCTCTTTCTTTATATAAATCTTGCTAAAATTACAAACCGCTTTCACAGAATTATCGTTTCCAGACTTCTCGAAGTGACAATCCTGCCCGTCCTCTCATGCTTTTCATTGACACATCTGTCATAAACATAAAAAAGCAAATGGTGATTCCGTTTCCGCCTTCAAAAACTGCATCAGCATCAGTCCGCAGCGCATGGAGACCCTTTCTTCCCGCAGGATCCGGAGTGCTTCCTGCCTGTCTGCCAGGATCACCTGAATATCCTCGGTGTTTTCCATCTGCTGTCCCACATTCTCTGTCACGGTTCCGAAGATCATGCTGCCGCTCTCATCCGTCAGCCCCTGTGCCAGAAAAAAACCTCTGCGGAAAGCCGGTTCTCCGCCTTCGTAGACCTCCAATCTCCAGCCGGTCTCCTCGATCATTTCCCGACAGGCGGCCTCCGGAGCTGTCTCTCCCGGTTCGATCAATCCCGCCGGCAGTTCATACAGGTAATCATTCACGGGATACCGGTACTGACGCACCAGCACCAGTTTCTCTCCGTCCTCTGTCACTGCATAGACCGCCATGCCCTCGGGGCGCATACTGTGGGTCTTGTGTTTGATATTATTTTCATCATTTCGGGACGCAAAATAATAATGAAACGGCGTTCCGTCCCGTCCCAGGGCATCAATGTGATACAGGTTCAAAAACGGATTATCCGTCTGTTTCTCGACTCCCCGATAGTGTTTTCTGTCATTTCCTTTTGCTTCCATGTCTTCCATGCCCTCTTTATACTCCATGCCTTTCTGATCCCATCGTGATCTGTCATCCACGGTTCCACAGAGCTTCGTCTGCCGCAGGTGCAGACAGCCATGACGGAACTACTGTAGGATTTCCTCCAACAGTGCCACCGCCAGCTCCGGATTCTTCATGCCATCCGCCAGCCCCACTGCTGCGGTCTCCTGATACCATCCGGTCTTCCTTACCCATTCGTTGTTCTCCAGCCGGATCCCCGCCACGATCGTTTCTCCCGTCATAGTATTTAACACTCTGATCTGCTGATCTTCATAATTTGCAAGCAAGTCCGCCGGCAGGTAATCCCGCAGGTCCACCAGATAATCCGTTCCCCCCATCAGTTTTAAGAACTCTTCATCCGAGAAAAACACATCCACTGACCGGGTCATGAACAATACCTGGATCGTGCTGAGATTCGTGGTATCCACATCAGAATCCGAGTTCGGATCAATCCAGATAGTATAATTTAAGTTGACCACATCCCGTTGGGAGGTCACGCCGTGTTTTCGCAGGAAATCCGTGAAATAGTCGGAACCGGTGGCTTCAATATACTCTCCATCCGTATTCACCGCCATAACTCCCATGACGAAGCTGGTCTTAATGGCAAAATGCACGATGAGTAAAATAACGATGGCAATTCCTGCCACTACACCTATAGTGATCCACAGGTAATAATCTATAAAATACTGCCATTTTTCGGCAGGAGACAGTTTTTTCCATTGCTCTTTCTGCCGGATACGATCTTCTTTTTCCAAATTGCTGTCTCCCTTTCGTTTTTCAAATCTTCCATCTGATAATATCCTGCTTTTAGTACTATATCAGTCTTTAGTATATCAAACTAATTTAATCTTGTATAGCGTATTTTTTAATATATTTTAGTTTTTATTTTGTTAAAATTAAACAGAAAAGCCCTGCCATGCACTCAAATCAGCATGACAGAGCTTTATATTTTCTATTTGTTCGATCAGATAAGAAGGGGAAATGCTTTAGCGGTCCATCTCCGCAATACGTCCGGTGGACTTGTGCTCCTTGATGATTCCCTGGATCTCCTTTAAGTCGGTGCACAGCAGGTCACCGGGAATAGTATTCTTCAGGGCACTGATGGCATTACCGTATTCCAGTGCTCTCTGGTACTCGCCGGGATGTGCCAGCAGTCCGTACAGGACACCGGAGATATAGGCATCACCGCTTCCGATACGGTCTACGACCTCGATATCGGTGTAAGGTGCTTCCTCATAATAGGTGTCATCCTTGGCACTGTAGATGATAGAGCCAAAGGTATGACGCTTCGGGCTATGTACGATACGCTGTGTGGATGCCACGATGGAGATCGGGTACTCTTCCGTGAAACTCTTCATAATACTCTTGGCATCCCCTTCCTTCAGGAAGGTCAGACGTGCAGTATCTTCGGAACAGAAGAAAATATCTACATAGGGCAGAATGGATTCGATGCATTCCTTCGCCTCGGCGCCGGTCCACAAGTTCCCACGGAAGTTCACATCGAAGGAAATGATGGCTCCCTGTGCCTTAAAGCGCTTGATCATCTCAACGGCGGTTGCTCTCAGCTCCGGGCTGAGGGCCAGTGTAATGCCGCTGGTGTGGAAGCATCGGGTATCGTTGTAGATCTTGTCATCATAGTCAGCAACGGTCAGCTTGTTGATAGAGGTATTCTTACGGTCATATACAATACGGGGCTTTCTGGGGTAAGCACCATTCTCATAGTAGTACACGCCCAGTCTGGCATCCTTGTCATCATCGTATACCAGATAGTCATCGCTGACGCCGCAGAGACGTACACGGTTCTTGATATATACACCCAGGTCATTGGCCGGAAGCTTGGAAATGATACCGCAGCGCAATCCCAGCATTGCTGCACCGGTAATGGCATTCAGCTCTGCACCTCCTGCCTGCTTGCTGAAGCTGTCGCCTCTGGTAATACGCTCATTGTCGGGCGGTGATAATCTCAGCATGATCTCTCCCAGGGAGAGCAGGTCAAATTCCTTTTTCTCAGTCAGTTCCATAATATAAACTCCCATCTGCATATTTGACAAATGCTTTATCAGAATTTCACCGTTACTCCTTACAGCGCAGCGTTGAAACCCCTTACATTTTTTCTTTACATTTGTACTATATCACATATACACAGCCTCGGTAAAGACACTGGACATTAATTAAAAATTTAACATGCTCATTGCTTGTCAAGTAAATGTAGGCTTGATATACTTGACATAGTTGTTTTCAGCTTATTTGTATTTCCCATAGGATGATGTCGGGGTCAAAAGCCCCCGACTTTGATGCCTACGGATTGCTCCGTGCTACGCACTCCCACAATCCCTGGCATCATAAAAATAATATATCAAAGGCAGTGAAAGAAGCAGGCTGACCTTAAGAAGAAAGACGAGGATGAAAAATGGACGAGTTATATCAGATCATCGAGCAGAAAATAAAAGCTTCCGGCTATCCGAGAGAGATTTCAGGAGCAAAGGTATATAATGATATTTGTGACCAGATCGAAGGAAAAGAAAATGGAACCTATCTGTTTCTCTCCAAAAAAGACAATGGCGTAGTATTTGAATACAAGGTAGACATTCTGGATGAGTCCTTCAATCTCTCCTACGTTCATATTACCGCAAATAACGACACGTTTCATATTGATTTTGACAATTAATAGACAATCTTTTCTTGGACATCCCTGTATTTTTGACATACAGGGATATTTTTTTAAGGATTTTTTTGGAAAATGAATTACAATAGAGGAGGATGTAATGGTTTATTCACTTGAAGATATAAAAACTGATTTGAAAAATTTATCAGAAAAACAGTTTTATACAAAGCACATTATACGTTCGGATAATTGGTATTTTGAAGAGTATTTGGGAAAAAATCCAGATGAAGTCATTCACTTAATTGATGATTACCGTTTGATAGTAAGTGAAAGTTTTGGAGTAAGTTTTAATTCTGTAATGATGGTGGGAAGTGGGAAATTGGGTTTTAGTATGTCGCCTCCAGACGCAGAACATCCAGAAGAGTCAAAAATGTTTTTGCCATTCAATGATGATGAGAAAGTTAGAAAAATTTCTGATTTAGACATAGCAATTATTTCTAGTGAAATTTTTCATGAATATTGGAAAATGTTTAGAAATTCATATAAAACAAGATTTCAAAGTACATATGTACATTTGTATAATGAACTGTATAGGGGATATATCAATGAACGGAATATTATGGCAGTAGACGGCTGTAGAAAACAATGGAATGAGACTGCGGCAATATCTAAGAAAAA
>ENA-ORNF01000138-ORNF01000138.1-human-gut-metagenome-genome-assembly--contig:-NODE-138-length-70734-cov-11.417946_pt1 | contig 70734 bp, 59 predicted proteins | sample MGYA00242110_ERZ509012 | MGnify/ENA primary metagenome ERZ509012 (study PRJEB26280, sample SAMEA2338714) | human gut metagenome | biome: human gut; feature: human-associated habitat; material: faeces... | reverse complement strand
TTTTCTTTTTACATTTATATTATATCATTCATTAGACAGTTTTGTAAATAATTTTTATTCATTTAATGTAAGAAAAAGAAAAAGAAGTAAAAAGAAAAAGAATATATTTTTATTATATTATATATATAGAGAATAATACTCGCTTCGCAAGCTACGCTCGTATTATTCATTGTATATAATTATAATATTGCACTTTTATTTTGTAAAGTTTTTTGATTTTGAAATAAACCAGAAATGAAATTACACAAAACTCTTTACAGAAATCTTTTAGAGTGTTAATATATAAGTAAGAGGGAGGGATTGGCATGAAAGTTGATGATCCTAATACTATAAAAGTTAAAGGTAGTAAGAAAAAAATTGTATATTCATTAGATTGGACAGCACAAGCCTATGAAGACAGACTTGCTTGTGTAAAGAATTTAGAGAGTGAGGGATTATTAAATGATTTGAGTCCGGCGCAATTAAACGAAGTCTCTAATTATTTACTTTATTCTGCAGATGTAGATTGTGATGTTGAGTTAAAGCAACCTTCTAAGAAAAGCGTTTCTTATGAGGAAATGGTTGAAAATGGAGTCGCTGACATGGCATTTCATAATGCAAAATATAAGAATATATATAAAACTTACAAACCTTTTATAGATAAAGAAAAAGATAAGGATATCCCAGGAATGCAAGACTTATGGGAAGAAATGGAAAAAATTAAGGTTGTATATGATTATTTAGATGATTGTTTAAAGGGAAGAAGGGAAAGAGATTTTACGAATCCATTAGAAATTAATTACGTAAATCATCATTACTACAAAAATTGGTATATAGATTTATGCTTACAACAATATACTTTAAAAGATGCATATCGTCCAGTTATGCAATCACAACAACAAGGTTATCTTAATATTAAACCTGATGATGACATGTATTTTGGATTAAGAGTCGGAGAATTCGTCATATGCGAATCCGATGAAGATAAAATGATAGATTTATCAAATCCTCTTCATGTTTATCTACTAATGAAAAATTATAAAACAATAAGATATGAACATGCGAACAGAGCTATTGACGATTGGAATGAAATATATGATTTATTAGATAGAGCTATTGCAAGAGTACAATTTAGTGATTGTATATGGGATATATTGGAAATGAAGATTAACGGAGAAAGAAATGATATCATAGGAGCATATGTAAGAGATACATATCATGTAAATTATAATGACAATTATATTAGCACTTTATTTACAAAATCAATCAGTAAGAAAATAGCCAAAGCTGCTGTGATTAATGCAAGAAGAGATTTTCATAAGACTGGAAAAAGAAAATGTATAAGATGTAAAGAAGAAAGATGGGATGACGAATTTTTCTCATTTGCAAAAAGTTGTGGATATTGTTTGCATAAATTAAATGGAACTGGTAGAAAAATTCACTTAAAGGGGTGATATAAATGGATTATGGGACAAGACGATGTGGCAAATGTTCTCAAATAAAATTAATCCAAGATTTGGTTCCTTGTGGTGAAAATTGTTTATTTGGAACTGATGGAGTAAGTACAATTTGTTATGACTGTGCTTTAGAGAGTATAAATACAAAAGATTTAACTATGGTCGATAAGCTATGTCAGTTTTTAGATATAGCATTTATGGCTGAAGAATGGATAAAAATATCGAAAACATCTGATAATGAAAGATATATTTTAGAAACATATATTAAAACCGTTAAAAGCAGCGAATATAGCAAATCATCTTGGAAACAATATGACTTATTATGGGAAAAAGCGAGAGAAACTGACGCTGTATTGAGCAAATTACCCACATTATCTGCTGATTTATTTATTTATTTAAGAAAGAAGTGGGGCTCATATGACGATTTTGGTGTAGAAGACTATTTGAAAATGGAAAGCTATGAAAAGAACACCTTAAATTATTATAATTTTAGGGATGAGGCAAGAAGAGACATGATTCGTAAGCTTGCTTTGGTATCTGTCTTAATAGACAAAAAGTTAGCTTCTGGAGACACTCGTGAAGTATCAACATTAATAAGTTCTTATCAATCTTTAATGAAAGAATCTGGTATTCAAAATGCAGTACAAAATGATACTGAGACTATTGAATCCTTAAGCGAGCTAATAGCTTTTTTAGAAGAGCATGGATGGCTAATGGATTATAAAGTTACAGAAAGCAGAGATATTGTAGATGCAACAATAAGAAATTTTCAACAATATGTTGCTGCAATAGTTGCGGGTTCTGGAGAAGAAGTTACTCAGATGTATAATACTAAATTAATGGAACAAAACTCAGGAACAAACGTCAATGAAGAAGATATAGAGAGTATGTTTGAGACACAAGAAGCTCAAGAAGAAAGATTTGAAGATGAAACTCTAAATGAAGAAGAACTAATAGATATGTTTAAGGAGATAAGTAAAGAATATGACAAATAGTTTAGATGAATTCATAGACGCTTATCATCATATGTACTCTGAGCGTAATGATATAAAAAGAATTGTTGTTACGCCAGATTATGTAATGAATAATTGGGATAATATAACTTATGCAATGCGAATATTGTATCTTTATCCAGATTATTTTATAGATATTGTAAAAAGGAAAAATACATATTTACAGCAAGTATTCTTTTATCAAAGAGTTTTTTTAAGAGTTATGGCGAGATATCAAAAAGTTAGCGGAATCTTTGTTCGTGCTTATTCAAAATCGTTCTTAAATTTCATATCAATAAATATGAAAGCAATGTGGCAGCCGATGAGCAAATTATTCTTATGTGCAGACACTAAAAAACAAGCGGCAATGATCACAAAGGAAAAAATGAATGAAGTTTATTACTTAATTCCATTTTTTGTTAATGAGCTGGATATAGCTGATTTTGATAAACAAAAACAACATTATTCAACAGGTGGAGAAGATCAAGCTAAGCTAAAATTCAGAAATGGTTCCGCAATAGATATCGTTTCTACAACAGATAGCGCCCGTGGAGGACGTAGACATGGAGGTACTATTGAAGAGTTTTCGTTGGCAAATCAAGATGAAATTGAAAATGTTGTTATTCCGTTATTAAACGTTAACAGAAAAACAATGTGTGGTAAGAATAATCCAACAGAACCACATGCTTCACAAATAATGATTGGATCTGCTGGATATAAAAATACCTATGCTTATAATTTAACAGTTGAGATGTTAGTTGATATGGTATTTGAACCAGATAAAGTATTTGTTTTTGGAGGAGATTATCGAATTCCAGTTATGCACGGACTATTAGATAAACGAAAAATTTTAGATAAAATTAAATCTACTGGTACTTATAAATTGGAAACATTTTTAAGAGAATATATGTCAAGATGGGCTGGTGGTAGTGAAGAGAGTTATTATTCTTATGATCTAATAGATAAGCGTAGGAAAATATTAAGACCCGAGTTTGAACCGGAACATAGAAGCGATATTTTTTATACACTTGGTGTCGATGTTGGTCGTTTTAGTGATGAAACTGTTTTAGAGATATTTAAAACATATACATCTGGAGAAAGATTTGTCACCCACTTGGTTAATATAATAATAATGCCTGGAATAGGTAGACATTTCCAAGACCAATCTATTAAAATTAAACAACTTGATTCTATATTTAACTTTAGAGGAATAGTTGTCGATATAAATGGACCAGGAGCTGGTATTGCTGATTTCTTAATAATTGAGCAAGAAAAAGATGGCGATTATTATCCTGCATATGGTTTTAGTAATAAGCCAAAATATAAAAAGACCGAAATGCCAGGATGTATAAGAAAATTATATGGTGTCGAGGCAAGTCCAGGTGCTAACTCAGATTATTATAAGAATGCACATTTGATGCTTAGTTTAGACAGAGTTCGTCTCCTTATTAATGAACGACAAGCAAGAACTTATTTTGCTCAGTTTGATTATTGGAGAAAAATGAAAGTAGACAAAAAAGCCACTCAGTTAATTCCTTATATATCTACAACTAAATTGCAGGATCAATTGGCGAATCTGAAGGCTAATATTGAAACTGCGACAAGTAATATAAATGTTCAAAAGATTAAGACAACAATCGGAAAAGACTTAGTTTCCTCATTTATTTATGGTTTGTGGTTTATAAGTCTAGAAGAAGAAAAAGAATTAAAAAAACGCGCCGGAAAGGGTACGTTAGGACAGTATTCTTTTTATAATTAGGAGGTGTAGAAAAATGGAGAAAGAGAAAAAAACCAATACTTTTGAAGACAAAGACAAATTAATAGCTCGTTTCCAAAAATTGGCTAAAGCAATAAATAAATATGATCCTAGTTATGATAAAGTTTTAGACCTAGACCGTGTTAGGGGATACAATCCAAAGAGTATAACTTATGAGAAGTTAATGGAATTATCTCCAGAAGATCCACTATGGATTACTTTATCAAGGGTTTATTATAATGAACCACAATATCAAAGAATTATACTTTATTATGCAACACTATTTTTAAATTATTATTATGTGTCTCCTGTTGATTTATCAAGTACAGGAAGAACTGTAAATAAGAAAAAATTAGAAAAAGAGTATAATGATGTTTTAGCATTTTTAGACGACGAGATAAAAGTAGAAGACTTTACTGTACGTACTTTAATCGATATTCTTGTAGATGGTAGGGTTTTCTATTATTATGATTTTATTAACATGGATGGAAAACCATATTTTCAATTATGCAAATTGCCATCAGATTATTGTGAAATAATTGGAAACGCAAAAAATGGACAAATGCCAATTTTTGAATTAGATATGAGTTTTATTGACCAAGTTATGGCATCTTTAGTGTCAATTGATCCTAATATAACAAAGGAGGATGTATTAAAGCAATATCCTAAAGGATTGCGAACTGCTTACTACCGTTGGAAAAATAATGGAGAAAGAAAAATATTAGTAACTCCAGTACATGGTATTGGCTTTACAAGTTATAATGGAATGCCTCCTTTTGCCGGCATATTAAGACAAATTGTTAGAATGAGAAAATTCGAAGATGTACGAGATAATTATATTGAAGATAGTCTTCAAAAAATCTTGTTCCAACATGTTAAAATCGATAGTAATGGAGATCCTGAAATCGATTTAGCGCTTGCTGCTGAATTTCATGACAACTTAAAGAAAATCACAAAGAAGATGGAAAGAGTAAATGCTTTAACATCTTTAGCAGATGTAAGTGTATTAGACTTATCTGATACTTCAAGAGAAAATGATTTGGACTTTATTGACAAATTTGAAGAAAAGATGTACAATGAAGCTGGTGTTCCTCAAGCTATTTTCAATGGGGACACTGCTGGAGTGTTAGAATTCTCAGCAAGAAAAGATGAATCATTTATTTGGAACATTATGGAAAAAATAAGTACATGGTTATCTTTTATTTGTAATGCCGAGATAGGTGCAAGAGGAAAAAGAACTTACAATTTTGTAGTTTCATATTTACCGATTTCCTATCGTAATAGGGAGAAAATGATGGACACTTATTTGAAGAATGCGCAGTATGGATACAGCAAAATCATTCCTCAAATAGCTGTTGGTGTTAAGCAAAGACACTTTGAGTCTCTTTTATATTTGGAAAATGATTTATTGAAGCTCGACAAAAGACTCGTTCCCCTAATGAGTTCTCATACAATGAGTGGAAAGGGTGGAACCGCTGCTCAACAAACTGCAGATGCAGCTAATAATGTTGAGGGGGGAAGGCCACAATCATCAACAGATGAAAAGACAGACGGAACTCTTAAAAAAGAGGATAGTCAATAAAGGAGGCAAGTGATATGGACTTAACAAAATACGCTGCCCTAAACATCAAGATAACTAAGTTTTCTAAAGTTAATAGTCAATTTTCATTGGGAAGAGCAAGAGTATTCTATGAAGGACCAAATGTCAATCGTACTATTATTGATGCAGACGTAGCTGAAAAGTTGATACAAACCATTCCTGGTACTCCTATTGTTGGAAGATATAATTCTGAGGAAGGAGATTTTGAAGGACACGGCGAAGGTCAAATAGCTTACGGCTTTGTCCCATTAGATCCTCATCCTATGAGGGTAGAGGTTACAGAAGAAGTTTATGGTTTGCCTGTAAAAAGGAAATATTATGAAGTAGATGCTGTAATATGGGACGGAAGATTTCCTGAAGCCCAAAAAATTTTGGAAGAGGAGAAATCTCTATCAATGGAACTTAATCCTGAAACTATGGACGGTGAATTTGAGATTTATGATGACAAGCATTATTTAAGAATTACTAATGCCGAATTCTTCGGAATTACTGTTCTTGGTGATGCACACACTCCTTGCTTCAAGGATGCCAAGTTCTTTCAAGCATATGCGAGTATGCTTAGCGCTTATGAAGCGTTAGAACAAGAATCGAATATAGGAGGTACAAATATGCCAAACACAGAAAAAAAAGTAGATGTTGTTGAAGTTAATGAAACAGATTCTACTATAGTTAATGAAGAGGCTACTGTTGAAACTGAAACTCCTGAAGTTGAAGAAACTGAAGCTGTTGAAGTAACAGAAGACGAAGCGGCTGAAGCTACTCCTACTGAAGACGGTGTTGAAGAAGGAACAGAAGAAGAAACTGAAGCCGAAGAAGAATCTGAAGACGAATATGCTTGCAAAAAGAAAAAAGAAAAGTATGAAGACGAAGATTCTGAAAATTCTGGAGATGAAACTGCTGAAGAAGTAGAAGAAATCGAAGAAGAAGCTGAAGAAGAAACTGCTGAGTCTGAAGAAGAACCAGAAGTAGAAGAAAAAACAGAAGCTGAATCTACTGTTGAAGATGAAACAGAAGCATTAAAAGCTAAAGTTGCTGAATTAACAGAAAAATTAGAAGTATATGAAAATGCAGCTAAAGAAGAATTAATTAATAAATTCTCTGCTAAAATAAACGATAGTGATTTTATGTCTGACATAAAAGAAAATATTGGTAATTATAGTATAGAAGATTTAAAATCAACTTTAGGTGCAAAACTTGCTGAACAAGTATTAGTTGAAGAAGAAAGCGATGAAAATAAAGTAAATGGTATGATATATTCATTTAATGGCATTGCTAAAAAAGAAACTAAAAAAGGATGGCAAGAATTAGTTAGAGCTACAAAAGCTGCTAATAAGAAAAATTAAATGGAGGTAATTAAACATGGCTCAATATAAGATTTCTGGTCATGGTGTTGTTGAACACAATTTCTTAGCTTCTGAAGCTACAAGACAAATTGAAGCTCAAACACCTGTAAAAGAAGGAATTAAAACATTAGAGAATGGTATGATCCTTTTCATTGATCGTAAGAAAAACGAAATCGTTATGGAAGAAGTTTCTTGTCCTTATTTAATGCATTCAACTGTAAGATATTACAGAGCAGGAGAAAGAGGACTTAATCATTTCGTTTTCAACGTAAATAATGAAGAAGAATTACCAAGATTATGGAAATTATCTGAAGGAGACAGTTTCCACACTAATTTAATTTCTGGTGAATCTACAGAAGCTATCGATGCTTTATTTAAAGCTAATGAAAGCTTATATGGATATCCAGATGGTAACGGTATGATTAAAGTTACTGATACTAAAGATGAAAACGCTAAATGTGAATTTATCGTTAAGAAAAGTACAATGCAAAATGACGAAGTAGGATTCTACGTTGTTGTTAATAAAGCGTAAGGGAGGTAGAAAGATATGGATAACATGAAAGATATCATTGACTTAGCAGTTGCTACAGTTACTAAAGAAAATATTCCTTCTGAATTCACTGCTGCTGACCTTGAAAATTCACTTCGTGAACAATTAAGTGCTTTCCAAGATTACAAATATCTTAGAAAACATGCAGCTGATTTATATGAAATAATCGAAGAAGTAGCTAATATCGTTATACCAAGAAAGGTATTAGAACAATTCGGTGGTTTCGCTGAAATCAGAAGAAAAGGATATGGAGAAAAAATTAGCTTCACTATAAGAACTGGTAAATACAGAGGTAAAAAATTCGTTACTAAAGCAGGAGATCAAGGTATTTATAAAACATTTACTTTAGATAACAAAGAATTAGTAATGCAACCAAGAGTATATGCTGGTGCTACAAGATTAGAAATTGAAGACTTCTTATTAGGAAGAATTTCAATGTCTGAACTATTAGATGTATTAACAGAAGCTTTAGAAGAAAAATTATATATTGAAATTCAAAAAGCTTTAATCGCTTCATTCAATGCTCCAGATAGACCTGCTGCAAACAAATATGAAAGTGCTGGATTAATTATGGAACAATTCGATAAGTTAATCAACACTGTAAGAGCTTATGGAGACAGCGTTAATATTTATTGTACATTTGCTTTCGCAAGTAAATTATACAATAACCCAGGATGGACTACTAAAATAAGCGACAGAGACGTTGAAGATATAAGAAACCAAGGATACGTTGGTACTTACAAAGGATGCAACGTTATAATCCTTAACCAATCATTCACTGATGATACTAACACTGAAACAATCGTAAATGATGCTTATGCATACATTATGCCAGTTGGAGCTGAAAAACCAGTTAAAATTGCATTCGAAGGTCCTACATTCGTAAGAAACTTCACTGACGCAGTTTTATCTCAAGAAATTAGTCTTGAACAAATGTTCGATGTTGCTGTATTATCTCACAATTATTGGGCAATCTACAAAGACTCAAGCTTAGAAGCGTAGTTATATAAAAAGAGCCGAAAGGTTCTTTTTTATTTATTATAAAAATATTTGACAAAAAGAATAAAATATGTTAAATTATTATTAACACGGAGAGTGCCTACTATACTGTAGGAAAAGAAAAAATCCGTAAAAGAGATGATGGAGGTTGAAAAAATGGACAACAAATTTATTGAAATTAGATTATTAAATGTTGGTGATTGCGGAGTTGGATTAAGAGATACTCAAGGAAGATTTTATAATATTCCTATGAATAGTCAATTAAGAATATCTTTAGATAGTTTTAAAAATATCTTAGACTATCCAGTTAGCAAAAGAATGATTTGCCAAGGATTAATAAAAGTAGATGGAATCACAGAAGAAATGTTATATGGAAGTATTCTTAGTGATGAAGAAAGAGATTACATTTTAGGAAATCGTGTTTGCGAAGTTGAAGAAGATGCAGGAATTCATCAAATTCACGTAGAAGAAGAAACTGCAGAAGTTCCTATTGTAAAAGCTATCACTTTCTATAATTGGATTAAAAATGATAAAGAAGATAAAATAAGAGAAGCTTTAAAAAATCCAGTAAATTATGATACAATCAAAGAAATTATTGCAAAGAATGATAGATATAACACAGATTTAGTTAAAAAAATATTATCAGAATAAGGAGGGATAAAATGGGAACAAAGTATATAGAGATATACGAATCCTTTCTTAGTGCCGTAACAGATGATAGATTTGCGGTAATGTCAGAAGAAGAATTAATGACAGATTTATTACCTCTTCTAAAGAGATCAATATATTATTTATGTAGAATAGCAAAAGAAACAGAACATAGAGTATTGCCAGGATATGATCTTCATGCAAGAAACGATGAAGAAGGATATTTTGAGCAATCTTTATCAGATCATGAAATAGAATGTTTGGCTTGGGGTATGGTTGTTTCTTGGACAGAGCAACAATTAAACTCAACAAGATTAATAGAACAACAATATTATGATGCAGGTATTAAAACTTATTCACCAAATGAAACGATGAAGAATTTGCTTGAATTACATGATGGATATTATAAACGTTTAAAAAATAGACTTACTGAATATGGCTATAAAACTATCAATATCTCTACATTTGGAGGTAATGAATAATGCAAGATAAGTATATTAGAGAACATATAATATCTATGGTATATAAGATGCTTTGTTGGAGAGAAGAAGGCAAAGAATGGGAAAGACTATACGATGAATTAATGATGGAATTAACAATGAATAACGGACTCTTAGACAGTCTTACAGCAAGTACAATTGCTTTTAAGGTTGCTCCATTAAAATATTTAGATGGAGATTGGTATAAGAGAAGAGTTTTTGATGTTATAAATTATTTAAACGGTATAGCTAAACCTCAATAAGAAGGGGGTGCCAGATATGGGCGTATTAGAAAATTATAAAGCCAGAGTTACTGGCACTGTTGGCTCTAGTTTAAAAGAATATGTTAAAAATCAAGTAAGAACTAATCTTGATACTTTTTTAGAAAAATCTCAATATGGTATGGATGTATCTATTTATGACATAGACGCTGAAGATTGGAATCCAAATCGTATCGGTATTATGACTGGCGCAATGACAGATATTAGAGATGAAGTGTTAGTTTTGTCTAAAATAGATGTACTTAAAATGGGAACTTTATTTAAATGGGATAATGAGTATTGGGTTGTTGTAAAAAGAGAAGCTCGTGTAATAAAAGAATCTTTTTATGGAACTGCTTATAGATGTAATGTAGACTTAAAATGGGTAGATAAAGAAGGAAATCTTAGAACTCAAAAAGCATATGCTAAGGGAAGAGGTATGAGTTCAATATTAGTTGAAAATAAATATACCGATCCTCCTGTTATGGCTAGAGAAGTAGATACTCCTATAACAGTAATAACACAAAGAAATCTAAGTTTAGAACAAGATATGCGTTTCTTATTTAATGGACAACCATATAGAGTTACATTCGTAGATAATCTGTCTACGGATGGAACAACAATATTAGGTATGTATGACGATATATTGCAAGATGGTGATGATGTCGAAAATAATATAGCAAACTACAACAGAAGATATGAACTTAGATTGAATTTTGATTCTGATGTAATATTAGAAGTTGGTAAACCATTTGAAGTTAATTATGAAGTCTTTAAAAATGGAGAGATTACAGATAAAAAAGACATTGTATTAACTGTAGAAGATCTAAACGATGTTTCTATAACAGGAAATGTTATAACTCCTCTTGTTGCTAAAGACATTGTTGTGAAAGTTAGTCTTAAGGATAATGAGTTGATATATAAAGAATTTGTTATACATTCTGGTGACGAGTGGATTAAGGATAATATTTACATAATAGGACCAGATACAATTGTATGGAATGGAAGTGCAGAATATTATCTTAACAATAAGGAAGATGCAGAATTTGTCCCTACTTTCCCATCGAAAGTAAAAGGAACATATAAAACTACTAATAATTCTATAACAATTTCTATAAAAGATAAGTATTCTGGCACAATAAAACTAGTTGTTATGACTGGAACTGACATTTATACAAAAGAAATAAGAATTGTAAGTGTAGAGGGGGTGTAATATGAGTGCTTTTTCTAGTAAAAATCAAGAAGCGTCTTTGTTTCTCTCTCTTAATAATGATATTACAAGATTAGCTGCTGTTTTAGATTCTACTCCAGAGATAAGAAAATTATTATATTATATAGATAAGAATGCGTTAGAACAACCAGAAGTAAAAATGTCTCTTGTTGATAAGACAATTTGGAGAACTCCTTTAATTCCATTGCATAATGAAACAGATGTTGATGCAAGTTATATTTCTATTAACTTGCTAATGGAAGATATCGGTAATGAAAGGAATAACGCTATAACTACAATAGCAATCGATGTATGGACTCCGCCAGAACAATGGATAATTAACGATGGATTAAGACCTCTTATTATATGTAATTATATAGACAAGGTAATGAGAACGAAATTCGTTCAAACTTCTGGTGTAAAGTATAGATTAGATAAAGTTATAAACGCTAAATTATCAGATAGACTAATCGGTTTTAGGATGGTTTATGAAACAATCCTTGAAAATTAATATAAGTAGAATACTAACTGGAGAAGGAATAGAATTAAATTCTAAGATTACTATTTTCCAACCGACAATCAAGGATATTGTTATTTTAGGAAATGAAAGATTTGGGAATCTTTATACAATATGGAATTTATCAAGAAAAGATTTAGTTCCAGAAGAAACAGATGAAACGTGGAATCTTGAGGATTGGGACATATATAAAAAGTTTATGATATATGATTTAAACTTACAAAAGATATTTAAAGACTCTGTTTTATTCTTCATGCATAAAAAAGTTGAGTTTTTAAAGATGCAGAATTCTATATTTATAGGGGAACTAGAGTCTGGGATAGAGCTCACTGAAGAACTTTTTTCAGAGATTCAAAGTGTTATCAAACAGATAACATCGCAAAAAGAAGAAGATACTAATATACAAAATGCACCGCGATCTAAACGTGCTCAAGAAGTTCATGATAAGATTGTTAAAGGCCAACAACGTTTAGCTGAGATAAAAAAGGAGAAGGGCGAAGATGACCTTGCTTCTCAAATTGTTGCTGTTGTTGCTCACGGACATTCTTATGAAACGGTATATAACATGACGTTATTACAGTTTAGAGCTGTGCTAGAAAAAATAGTACAAATTGAAAACTATCAAATAGCTTGCTTATTGTCACCTTATGCTGATAAAAAGCATAAATCAAAGACTAAGCATTGGCTAGAATAATTCAATGGAGGTAAAAATTATGTTTGAAATTATGGGACGTAAATATGCTTCTGTTACTTGTGCTGATGTTGTATTATACGATTTAGTTTGTGGAAATCCAGTTGCTAAATTTGATACTTTAAAATTATCTACAATTGAACAAACTGCTGATACAAACGACGTACAAGGTGGTAAGGGTAATCCAATATTAGCTCGTATCGCTTCAAACAAGGCTGTTAACTTAACTATCCAAGATGCTGTTATGAGTATGACTTATTTAGCAGTAGTTACTGGTGGAGAAGTTGTTAAGTCTGGAGATCAAAGCGCTATAAGAATTGCATATAATGAAAAAATTAAAGCTACTGACACAGGTTTAAAATTAACTCATAGTATGGCTGCTGGAACTACTCTTTGGTTAGCAGAAGTAAAAGATGGTATCATAAGCGAAAGAAAAGCTCGTTACGATAGCAAAACAGCTGTTCAAGACATTGCTTTAAATGCAGAAGCTTGGAGACCAAGTGATTACACAATTGTAAAAGACAAAGAATATCAAGTATTCTATAGTTATGATATAACTGAACCAGAACAAGCAAGAGAACTTACTGTATTTAGTGATATGTTCGCTAAAACTTATAGATTTGTAGGAGATACTGAATTATACAATACATTTACAGGACGTAATGATGCATTACAAATCGAAGTTCCAAGATTTGCTTTAGACAACAACTATACATTTGAATTAAATGCTGACGGTACTGCTGCTGTATTTGATATGAACGGAACTGCTTTAGCAGACGACGACAAACGTCTAATCGTTTATAGAATTTACGGAGAAAATGGTACTGGTGAAGCTACTGAATGTATCGAAGCTGCTACTATATAATATAAAGAACCGCAAGGTTCTTTTTATTTGACACAAAATTTAATCTATGGTACAATGAATGAAGTAAAGGAATACAAAGACTACTAATAGACAGAGAGGATATTGAAAGAGGTGAGATAAGATGCTTGATAGATTAAGGTTTCAAGAGGTTGAAAAAGCCATTTTCAGAGTAAGAGAAGACGGACGATATGGAGACAAATGTCTAAAAAGAGGAGAACCTTTTATGGTAATAGACAATGCGTCTATTTCGAATTTCGTCGTTGGAGAAAGAGACAAAAACATTGTTGGTAGAAGCACTGAAGCAGGAACATCAACGATTAAACATGTTAGTTTTAGTTTAATGAATGGAAGTATGATGTTAAATTTGTTTAACAGTATATTTGGAGAGACAAAAACGAATCAAAAAACGAAAGCAACAATAACAGATACCGTTTTGACGAATGACCAAGATATAATTAAATTACCTTCTAAACCAATTGGAGAAGTATTATTATATTTAACAGATGATTATGGTAATTTAACGAAAGTTGCTAAAGATCAATTTGAGGTTGTTGAAGATGAAATACATTTAATTAAAAAAGTAAGTCATTTATTTACATATCTCTATGAAGAAGAGAATGAGGCAAAATCCTTAACAAGTATAAAACAACTTGGAGCAGAAGTAATAATGTCATTAGAAATGCAATGCCAAGCGATGGATATTCTAACAGAAGAGAAAATGAATATAATTATTAGATTTAATAAAGTGTCCGTTGGTACCAATTTCTATATAGGATTTAATAATTCAGAAAAAGCTTATGGCTCCACCATTTATGTACAAGGCTTGGCCGATGATAATCAAAATGGAGTAAATAAAGAGATATTTACGATCGAAGTGATTTAGTTATGAAGAATGAAAGAAATTTGCATGGTTCTAATAGTATTGGATACTGGGCAGAAGACGGATATTTACATAGATATTATTTATTAAGAGACCCGTATATTACAAAAAGTACAACCTTACTTGCAACTTTACGTAGTCAAGTTAGAGATGCAATAATGGCAGAAGTTAAAAATATCAGAGTACAAGAAGATGAGCGTTTAACAATGTTTGGTAAGGCAATTGACTATGGTGGAAATGTAAATGAGATCTTTGCATTACTAAGGAGTTTTATAAGTGATGCTGGAGCTGGTTTAAAAAATATATTTGAAGTATTAAACAATGAGAAATTTTTTACATCATATACACAATATAATGGAGGTTATATTTCTGCAATATTTGATAATAAACATAAAGATGAGGCAAGGGGCTTAGCCGTTAATGCGATGATAGATTTACTTACAGAAAAGAGTCCAAATGAACAGAACGGATTACAAAAACAGCATCAGCAAGAAACGAAATTCAACGAATATATAAGTACGCAAGTTAATGATTTAATGCGTGGAGTAAAAATGGGATATTTAACTACTACAATGGGTAATATAGCAGAACCATGGATAACAGCATCTTTAGAAAAAGGTATATATAAAGCAATTAATAAAAATGGTAATACATTAAAAAAGAAAGTGGAAAACGATGCTATATTGGCTTCTATTAGCGTAGATATCACAGGCCAGAATAAAAGTACGGGTACGAGTCGTTTATCACCTGCTGATATTATGGTTAGAATAGACGGTCAAGATTGTTTGCCAATACAGGTAAAAGTAGATACGACAGGAAAGGAAAAGGCCGTTTTGTTAAAAAAAGCTTCTTATGAAGAAGTTGCAATGGAATTGGGTGATAGTGCAGTAAGGGATTATATTCAATTTGCGATTATACATCAAAATGCTTTTTCTAATAAAAATTATCAGAAGTTAGTTGAACATTCTACTTTGGAACAGAAAAGTCCTGGAAAAGGATTTGCGTATGAATTTAGTTCTGATATGCATGCAATAGAAAATTTTAATTCGGCTGGAGCTATCCCTGAATTAGAACCTGCTATAGATATGTTGCGTCAATTAATGTGTGTAAAATTAATTCGAGGAGTTACTGAGAATAATTTGAATTTATTTTATGTAACGGGTAGTATTAAAGGTACAGCTGGATTAATTAGAGTTTCAGATATGATTCAAGAGGTAGCAGAGAATCCAGATAGATTAGAAGTTTATCAAAAAGCAACGGGAAGAGTATTTAGTGAAAGTGGTATCAAGGCAGAATATAATAAAGCCAGAACAAGACAAGAATGGGCTGAATTTATTACTCCAAAGATGAGTAATGCTTTATCTAAAATTAAAGCAACGATGACGTTAAATTATGCCGATATGAATAAATAGGAGGGATAAAGATGAAATTAGAGAGATTAGAAGAATTAAAAAAAATAAGTACAAGAAACGTAATAGTAAATGAGGTTATGAATAGTTTAGAAGAAAAAATATTTTATACAAAATATGATATAGAAGTAGCCTTAGGATTAGTTATTTTAGCTTTTTATGGAGATAAAGAAATACACAAAGAAATGGATAGAAAAGACATTAACTGGATAGAATTTATTGATAATAATATGCATTTAGTTGATGATTTAAAAACAGGAGATTATAAAGATATTTATGATGAATTATATGCTGAAATTGAAAAGCTAACAGATAAGATGGCAGAATATAATAGAAGTTTTTCAAAAGCCATGGACAAAATTATGTCTGAATTAGTAAAAAATGGAACTTTAGATAAAATATTAGAAGAACAAAAGAAGACTGCATAGAAAGATAAGTAGAGGGGTGAGTTAGATGGCTGTAGATAAAAATATACAAATTGGCATTAAATATATTCCAGATACAAGCCAGGTTGAGAAAGCCATTGACAAATTAGGTAAAAAAACTAATATAAATATTGATGGTAAAAATCTTAATAGAGATTTAGTTGCTCCAGTTAAGAATGCTTTTAATCAACTAAATAAAGCTGCGTCTCAAGGAATACACTCTGAAGCTTATACGAAAGCTTTTGATGACATTATAGCTAGAACTAGAGCAGCATCTCAAGAACTTGAGAATTATAAGAAAAAATTTTCTAATATATATTCAGGAGATAATTTTAATAAACAAGAGACTGCTTTAAAAAAATCAATGAATGCTGCTATAGCAGATAAGAAAAAATTTGATAAAAATGACGACAGGTTAAAAACAATAAGGGCAGATAAGGACGGAATAAAATCAATTACTCAGGCTAATGCAATTTTAAAATCCGAGTTAGCGACTTCAAAGAATTTAACAGTAGAAGAAGAAAAACGTCTAAAATTTGCTCAAGAATATGCAAAACTACACGAAGAAAATATCAAATTGGGTGGATCTAAGACTATTACATCCAACGTGAATAGGACAACAAAAAATTATAATGATTTTGTAAGCGGAAAAGAGGCTTACGATACCATTGTATCCAGTAGTGTTGATTTTAAGAATGCTCTAAATGAAGAAACTAAGATTTATGATACACTAGCTGATCGTGGAAAAAAAGCTTATGATGAAATAATTAAAGAACAAGAAAAAGCAAAAAAACAAGCGTTAGAATTTGGTGATATTGTATCATCAAGCTTTTTAGGTTTTTCTCTTAGTAATATTTTTTCTTCAGCTTTAAGACAAGGAGTTAATTTCTTTAAAGAATATGATGAGATTTTAACCAGAACTATGATGGTTACTGGAATGAGTAGAAAAGAAGTTAATAATTTGACAGAAGCTTATGGAGAAATGGCTAAAAGATTAAAAACAACAACAAAAGATGTTGCTTCAGCGCAATTGGTATTTTATCAACAAGGTTTAAGCACTAGAGATGCTGCTGCAATGACAGAAGCTTCTATGGCAATTTCTAAAACTGGTGGGATAGAATCTTCTGAAGCAGCTAATCGTCTAACTTCTGCAATGAGAGGTTATAAATTAGCGACTAGTGATGCTATGGAAATAGCAGATAAGATGTCTGCTTTAGATGCTAAAGCTGCATCAAGCGTTAATGAACTAACTATAGCAATGCAAAAATCTGCCTCTCAGGCTAAAATGGCTGGTTTAGACTTAGATTATTACATGGCTTACTTATCAACAATGCAGGAAGTAACTCGTGAAGCACCGGAAAATATTGGTACTGCGATGAAGTCTATAACTTCTCGTTTGCAAGAAATTACAGATATAGGTAAAGTAGAAGAGGATGGAACTACATTCAGTAATGTTGCAAAAGCATTAAATAGTGTAGGTATTGCAGCAGTTGATAGCACAGGACAACTTCGTTCTTTACAGGACGTAATGAATGATTTAGGTCCAATGTGGGCTACATTAGACAAAAATCATAAAGCATATCTTGCTACAGTATTAGCAGGTAATAGACAACAATCTCGTTTTATTGCTTTAATGGATAACTATGACAGAGCAATGGAACTAGTTTCTGTTTCTCAAAATGCAAGTGGCGAATCCGCAAGACAATTAAGAGCTTATAATTCAGGATTAGAAGCAAGTTTCACAGCCCTAAGAGAATCTTGGCAAAAGCTAGCAACTAATCTAGCAGATTCAAGTGCAATTAAGCAAATAATAGATGCTGTTACCGATTTGATAGATCTATTTAATACATTGCCAAAAGGTATTAGCTCAACTATGTTGAAATTAGTTGCTTATACGAAAATCTTAACAACAATGAAGAATATTTCTAATGCAAAAATGAACATTGGAAAATTTTTGGGAATAGAAGATGCAAAAGATTTATTATCAGACGCATCTAAAAGCATAGAAAACCTCATTGTTTCGATAAAAAAATTAAATGGACAGAAATTAGATAACTTAACGGATAGCATGGGAAGCGTACAAGAAGGCACCGAGGCAGCAGAAGCTTCTGCTATTCAATTGGGTCAGTCAGAAGATATGTTATCTTCTAAAAATACTGCATTAACTGGTACTGCAGCTTTAACTGCGGGAAGCGAAATTAAATTAGCAGATGCAATAGAGAATGTTGGTAGCAAGGCAGAAAAAAATGATGGCCCATTAGACAATGAAATACAACAAAATAAAGAATTGGGCACAAGTGCAGAGAGTGCATCTAAAAAAGTTGCTAATAAAGCAAAGCAAGAAACAAAAAGTATAACAAGAACAGGAACTTACGATGAGTATGTTAATACTCATACTGCATATAAAGCAGTAAAAGGCAAAATTGAAGCCTTAGATGGTGCTTATTCAGACGCCATAGAAGAGGCGTTCGAAGAGTTTGCTAAACAAAATAAACAAAAAGCAACAAATGCTAAAAAGAGATTTGAAAAGAATAATCCTTATAACAGTAGTGGAATAGTAAATTCGAAATTAGATTCTGGTTCTTATGGCGGTGTTCGTGAAGAAATGGCTGCCGATTATGTAAAAGATAAGGGATTCGGTAGTAAGTTAGAAGAACTATCTGCAAGCTATGCTAAAAAGATGGCAGAACTAGTTGCGGAAGAAAATGAGATAAGTGAAAAATTAAAGATAATATTAGAAAAAGCGGAAAAGGCAGAAAAAGAAATTTCTAAAGAAGAAAAAGAAGAAAAAAAACAAAAAAAAGAAGAAGAATTAATAAAAGAATTAAAAGAGAATACTATCAAGACTGAAGGTAATACGGAAAGTGGAGACAAGAATACTCAAGCTTTAGAAAAAAATACTGAAGTTGAATCTAATGATGGTAAGCAACCAGGGGTACCAACCGGACAAGGAAGTTTAGAAGATGATATCCTTGCTAATATGGGGAAAAGTAGAAAAGATACTTTTACAAAAGATGCCGCAGAAATGCTTGGTCTTGGAAAAACAAATCCATTAAAGAAAGCACAGAAGGCTTTTAAAGGATTAAGTAACGACGTTAAAGTTCTTGGAGAAAGCTTCAAAGAAGTAAATGTTCTTGGTACCGCAATGTCATCTTATATAAAAGGAACGATGATATCTTCTATTGCAAGTTCTATCGGAGTATCAGAGGACCTTGCAAAAACCATTGGAAACGTTATAACGATTGGAGACTTATCTATTAATTTAGGTGGAAAAATTGCTAAAGCCAGTACAAAAGCCTTAAATAGCGGAAAAGCACTTACTAAAGTTGGTTCTGCATTGGCAAAAATAGGAACAAAGGCCTCTGCAATTATAGCGATTGCTACTACAACAATAATTGCTGGCGTTAAAGCATGGAATGAATATAAAAATGCGGTTGAAAAATCGGAAAAAGCATTAGGAGAATCATTAGATGCTTTTAATGAGGCTCAAGAACAGATGACAAGATTAAATAATGCTGAAACAGTATATAATGAATTGTCTAAGAAAATCAACAAAACAGCCGAAGAGCAAGAACAATTAAATCAAGCGTTAGCAACTATGGCAGAGTTAGTTCCTGAAGCTGTTAGGGGATATGATATTAATGGCAATCCGACAATAGATAAAGCCGCTTATGATGCAGGAAAGAAAGAAAAGAAAGAAGAATTAAAGAAAAAGGGTGCTGATGTAATCAGTAAATCAGGTGATTACGCGGTAGATAGTGCTTTTAATAATGCCGATACTAAAGGATGGAAAGTAGGTCGTTCTGCTGCGTCAGCAACAGGTGCAGCTATTGGCGGTGGTGTTGCGGCTTATTTGACAACTACTGTAGTCGCTGCTAAAATAGGAGGAACATTAGGAACAGCGATTGGCGGGCCTCTTGGTGCTTTGGTCGGTGGTGCAATAGGCGCCGCTGCAGGAGCAGCAATAGGATATTTCTCAGCAAAAGCTATAGAAAAACAGGCTCGAAAAGAAGCTAGGCTTAAAGAATTAAATATTAGTTTAATGAAACAACAAGGTACTGTTAATAAAGCTATAGCAGAAGAAAATGCTGACGCAATTTCTATGGGTAGTGAAGACAATGCAGCAGATAGACAAAAATTATCGACATATATTAATTCAGCTGCTTATGAAAAAACTGCTAACAGTATTGTTGATATGCAGGAAGATAAAAATTACAACAAGAGAAAGCTTAAAAAGAAAACAAAAGAAAAACTTAAAGAATACCAAGACACTATGTCAGATGTATATACACAGTTGGGTGCTAGTGGCGGATTAGATAAGATTGATTCTATTACAGAAAAAATGGGAGAAAGATTAACTAAAGGAGAAAATTGGGGAAAAATTCAAAAAGAAGTAAAACAAGAATTAAATAATGTTTTCTCTGAAGCTGGCATTGATGATAAAACAGCAGACTTACTACGTCAAGGTATATATGATAAAATTTTTGAAGGTAAGGCGAATGTTACTCGAATTAAAAAAGAATTTGGTACTTTTAGTGCGTTAGACACTAAAAAGATGGCTGCAAAAAATTCATTAGATACTATGAGTCAGTCTTCCGTAAATTTATTGGAAAAAGCAGGACTTACAAATTTAACAGATGAAAATATAGAAATCTGGAACAATCTTTTAGATAATTTTGGAAGCATTGATGCTGTTATGAAACAATTAGATGGCACAATGAATGAAAGTGCTGGAGCATTCGCAATGACATCGGCACTAATAGAAGATATGAACAAAGAAACAGATCCAGAAAAAATCAAAGCTTATAAAGAGGCTATCGATTCATTGATTAATACAATGGAGACTCCGGTTGTTCCTAAATGGTCTGAAATTTCAGACATGGTTAATAATAATATTAAGGATTTTAAAACGTTAGCTGGAGTAATAGAGAAGTTAAATGAGTCAATGGGGCATGTTGATTTAGATACTTTCACTGAATTACTTAGTACATTAGATTCAATAGAAGAATCCATGTATGGCGATTTGGCAAATATGGAAATGTATGGCTCAGCCTTTAAGCAATTAGCTGACAATATGTCCGTAATAAATGGTGAAATGGTTTTACAAGCAGATGGAGTTAAGGCTTTAGCAGATATAAAAAGACAGGCTTTCATTGCTTCTATAAAGCAACAAGAGATGGAAATTGACGCAGCTATTAATTCAAAAGAGATGGAAATTCAACTTTTACAAGCTGAATTAAAAGCTTTACAAGCTGGATTGAGTGCTAAAGGTAACGGTGCTAAGAAAGAAGCAGAGATAGAAAAAAATCTCAAAGAGAATTTAGCGGGTTTAGAAGTTGATTGGCTAGATAATGAAGCTGCTGCGGCTGCTAACTTTGTAGCATTAAATTCAACAGCTATTAAAAAAGTTGCAGATATGTATGCTAAATTAGCACAAGCCAGAGCAACAGGAAAATTCTCAGGTTTTGAAGAATCTGATGCTAAAAATACTTTAGAGTATTTAAAAGGTAAGATGACTGCTAATGTAAAAGAACAATTACAATTAAAAGGCAAGAGTGGAAAAGAGGCTGATAAAATACTTAATGAAGCAATAAAATCTACTCAAAATTCTTTAAATTTGGCTAATCAAGAATTGGAAATCTTAAAGAGTAAAAAAGTTGTTCTTTCAAATATGAGAAAGGTGGCAGAAAGTGGATACGGAGCTTTGGCTAAATTCGCAGGAGAAGCCGCAGACGCACAAGATGAGTATAATGAGAAATTAAAAGAGACTTTGACATTATTAGAAAAAATCGAGGGGCTAGCACACGAAATAAGCAAAAATGATGCATTGAAATCATTATATAGCGGAATTGATGGTAAATCAGATGCTAGATTATTAATGGCTAATCTCGAGTTATATAAGCAACAATATGGCGTACAAAAAGATTTATTCAAATTACAACAAAGGATGACGGACGAAGCTGCAGGAGCAGTATTGAATTCTGACTATGGTAGCTTATTTAAAATAATGAAAAACGGCGATATAGGTTGGAGCGATGAAAATGCTTATAAAATTTACAAAGCACTACCAGATGATGCACAAGAAGAAATCGACAATCTAGTAGATGCATTCCAGGAACAACGTAATGAATTAAGAGCTACAGAATTAGAGTTAAGTAAATACGCAGAAGCATTACAAAAGGCACGTCAGGAAATAGTCGATTTAACCATATCAGCAGAAGATCAAATAGTAGAGGCATTAAAAAATAGAGAAAAAATAATGCACGATGCTCGTACGAAAGCTCTTGATGATGAAATCAAAATGATAGAAAAGGCAGTTGATGCCAGAAAGAAAGCAAGAGAAGATGAGAATAGTAATAAGGAACTTTATAAAGCTCAAGAGGCATTAAGAAGAGCGACACTAGATTCATCTGGTAAAAATAATGCTCAATTATTACAATTACAGCAAGACCTTGAAGATAAACAACTTGAGATAAGCGAAAAGCGTTTTGAAGATGATATGGAAGACCGCAAACAATGGTTACAAGATACAAAAGATGCTGAGACAGAAACATATGAATATCGTCTTGAAACGATGACATGGTATTGGGAACAAGTACAAGCTATAATGGAACACTCAACAGAAGAAATAATGGCATTCTTAATAACATGGGATGAAAAGTATAGAACAGCAAGTGCAACTTCTAGAAGCAAAATGGAATTAGAGTGGGAAACAACATTTGACAAACTAAAAAAGATTACAGAGTCTTTAAATGAACCAATACAATCACTGACACACGCTTTATCTAATGTTACTGCCGAAGTAGAGAGCATGGACATATCTGTAAATGCTTTAGCAGATAGTTGGAATAGAGCGGCTAAGGCTAAAAATAATTATGCAAATACTAGTTCTGGCGGAGGAGGAGGAAGTCCTAAGCCAAAAGAAAATCCAAAGCCAAAGGATGATAAGGACAAAAAAATTACTAAGTCAAATCCGGCTCCGAGTCCAGCCGCTGTACCAAAAGAACCCGGTAATCTTACAGCTTATAGACTTAAAAATAATAAATTGGAGAATACTTATACTTGTCCTATGCCTAGTAAGTACGATGAGGGTGCTGTGCCTTTATCAATTGGAGCAACATTTAGAGATAAAAATGGTAAATCATATTATAAAGGAAAAGACGGATTTATGTACTTAGCGTCTGAGTTCAAGAGGGTTTATAAGAGCGGAGGTTATGTAGATTATACTGGACCAGCATGGGTAGATGGCAACAAAACACATCCAGAAGCATTCTTAAGTGCATATCAAACTGAACAAATTGGAGCATTAGCGAAATCACTAGATCCTTCTACTGTTAATAATGCCACTACTAATTCTAATGTTACATTCGGTTCTATTAACTTCAATGTTGCTTCGATGTCAAGTGCTGCTGATGGTAAGAAGGCTTTAGATATATTCGTACAAGGAGCAAATGATATGATGGCAAAGAAAGGTATTGGAACTAAGTTAAATATAAATATGAAATAAAAAGGAGGTAAGATTATATGGCTGCACATGAACCAGTATGCGGGAGAGCAAATATAATGGATGTCATAGACAAGGGAGAAATATATCTTACCTTCGTCTTTGACGGAATAGATTCAAGTCAGATAGGGGTAGCGAGTGTATCAGATGGAAGTACTTATGACACCCCTATCCTTCCTGAATTTAGTGATAATAGTTTAGAAGTTGATGGATATGATGGTAAATATTACTTTAATACCAGATTATCTCAAAAAAGTTTTACTTATAATTGTTTTATTGATAATTTATCAGCTTTTGAATTTGATCAATTGAAATCTTGGATAAGACCAAAAAAGATTGGGAAATTAATAAGACCAGAAGAACCTTATAGATATTATTGGGTAAAAGTAAGTTCTGTAGATAATTTAGGAAATATTCCTTTAACACATCCGGATACAGGCGGAGTTAGTTATACAGGAAACTTCAGTATAACTTTCACGACAGTTGGACAAGCTTGTGGTTATGGAATGTTATACTATCAAGATGATTTAAAATATTATGAGTACAGAGACATCTTTGATGGCACGCAAGACTACTATTATGATGAGGGATTATTATATAGAGAAGAAAGTTTACCAATGTCAGTGACAATGGCAAGTGGAGAAAATGAAGTTCAAATATATAATCCAGGAACATATAATTCAAAAATAAGAGCTATTATAAGTACTGATACGGCGATAGATTCTGGGGCAATGATATTGCGCAATGAAACCGTTGGAGATGTTAGTGTTATTACTTTAAATGGATTAACAACTGATAGTAAAATGATTCTTGATTGGGGTGAAAATATATATACTCTAAACGGAGTAGATTGCTCAGATAAAGTTGAGGGCGATTTAATGTATTTGCAACCAAGGAATTATGTTGAAAGACAGGAGAATGCGTCTATATCAAATGATGGAACTAATACGATGGTAAGTTTCGATGAAAAAATTAGACAAGTGAGAACAGATGATATTGGAAAAACAGTTATATTTAAAGATGAAATGAATATAAACTCAAAAGATGGTGCAGGAGGAAGAATCATAGGAATAGATAAAATAACAAATCGCTTTATACTTGATAAAAGTATCGGATTATATTCTAATCCTAATGCTACTGTCATTATAACGAAATTAGATAAATTATCTTGCGAACTAAATATTCCAGAAGGACAATCAATAAACGTAGAATGGCAAATAGTGCCAAGGTACTTATAGGAGGTAGAATTATGGCAATAACTCAAAAACTAAGAGAAATTGGTGGAATAATCAATTCTACCGACCTTAATTATAATTTTAATAGAATGGCGGAAGATTTACAATTAGCCGTAGAAGGAGTTATTTTTGACAAAGAGTATTCTCAAGTAGAAACTATCGCAGACAGAAATAATATTCCTTCTGATCGACTAACTCAAGGATTCTGGTGTGCCGTTAGTGAAAATGGTGTTGTATATGAATATAATAAAAGAAATGATCTAGTTACAGCATCGACTGAAGAAAGATATTTTGGAATCAATGACGGTGATTTACCAAACATACCTTATGTTGTGGATGGAGATCCAACTTCAGGAGTATTATTAAATGCCAAATATATCTGTAAAGCAGACGGAAGAGATAACAATTGGAAATATACTTCTACAACAACTGGAGATACTTATGAAGACAGTGATTGGGCTATCTATGTAAAAGAAGATTATGCTGAAGAAGGTCATTGGAGAAAGATACCAAAATGGATACCAATAATGAATGTTACTTCAATATTAGAAAACAACTTAATTGGTAAGCTAGAAAATTTACACACGGAAGATAAGAGTAGAATTGTTAATGCAATTAATGAAATTCACGATGATCTAGGCACGATAGAAGAATTAACAACAAAAGATAAGAGTACCGCAGTTGCGGCAATTAATGAGCTTGACAGAGAGATGGGAGATTTAGAGAATCTTACCACTGCTGAAAAAAGTACTATCGTTGGAGCAATTAATGAAGTAGATACAAATGTTGGACCTGTAGAGGAATTAACAACTACAAATAAAATTGTAACCTATGCAATTAATGAGCTAGATAGTGAGATGGGAGACTTATCTAAGCTACATACTGAAGCAAAAGACAACATGGTTAATGCTTTAAATGAAGTTCATGATGATTTGGGAACTATAGAGGAATTAACAACAGATGATAAAAGTACTGCTGTGGCAGGTATAAATGAATTAGATAAGAGAGTGGGTAAACTTCCAGAATTAAAAACAGCAGATAAGTCAAGTGTTATTAATGCTATTAATGGACTTGGTGATATTAGTAAGCTTGAGACTACTACAAAAGAAACTGCTGTTGCGGCAATTAATGAATTAGATAGTCGTGCTGGAGAATTGGTCGATTTAACAACTACTAGTAAAACTAATTTAGTATCTGCTATAAATGAGTTAGATAAAGATATAGGTAATGTAAGTACACTAACGACTACTGCAAAAGATAATACTGTAAATGCCATTAATGAATTAGATAAAGAGATCGGTCCTCTTAATACATTGACTACTACAAACAAAGAAACAGTAGTAAAAGCCATTAATGAGGTCGATAAAGATATTGGTAATGTTGGAAATTTAACAACCAATAATAAAACTGATGCAGTTAGTGCAATAAATGAATTAAAGTCAATTACAGATACATTAAGAGGGGCAACAATTTTAATTGGTAAAATTGACTTGAATACCAAAGATGTAACTCCTGAAAAGCTAACAGCTAGAGCATTAGAAATAATGGGTGGAACAACAGTTCAAGCTGGTTGGGAGTTAGTTGATAAAGAACACCACGAATGGATTTGGAATGGAAATAATTGGCAAGATTTAGAACAACCTAATATTTATCCAGCACAAAATGGAACATTAGGAACAGTTCGTGGAAATGCCAGTGGAGACATTTCTATAACAGATGGAAATATGACTGTTTTACATGCTGCTAACGCAACCAAGTTAAACAATCAAACATCAGATTACTATGCTCGTTCAGCTCATTTGGGAAATATTACAACCCTTACTACCACAAAAAAAGATAATGCAATAAATGCTATAAATGAATTAGATACAGAACACGGAACGTTATCAAATTTACATACAACAAAAAAAGATAATTTTGTAAATGCTATTAATGAAGTCAGGGATGACATTGGAACATTAAGTAATTTGACAACAACTGATAAAACTAATATTACAGGTGCAATAAATGAGTTAAAAACAGGCTTAGATAATGCAAATGTAAATATTAATAAGAAGGCTGATAAAGATAACGTATTAGAGTTAGATAATATTAATGCCTATGAGCCAACCAAAGATTACCATCCTGCAACTAAAAAATATGTTGATATGATTGCTGGTGGAGCTTCATGGGGTAATATATATAACAATATAGAAGACCAAGAAGATCTAATGATGTTGATAAATGATAGACCAACAAAAAGTCAAGTATTAACAAGAGACAATACGCTTATGTATACTCCTACAAGTGATTATCATCCAGCTACTAAAAAATATGTTGATGAGACATTTACAAAAAATAATAAATGGGGACAAATAAGTGGAGATATTGCAGACCAACAGGATCTTCAGAATGAATTTACAAAAAAACAAGACAAAGCAACCGCTTGGAATACAACTAATTTAGTTGTTGGAACTCAACAGCCTGAGATTCCAGAAAGTGGATACATAATTTGGATAGATACAAATAGTTAGAGAGGTGAGATAGTATGGCAGCGGTGAATTGTAATTACTCCGGAGAACCAGTATATACAAAATGGTATGATAACTCCAGTAGGGGCTATTTAGATATAACTGGTGTATCTTATGAAACAACAAACGGCAGGTATACAATTAGTTGGTCATTAAAACTTGGTGATAATGGGAATGGAAGATACAATTTTGCTGCAGCAGCTGCGTGGATAGATGGCTCAGAAGTTAATTTTACACATGGTGCTGATAATTATAGTACTTATTGGTTTTATAATCAGTGGTCTAACGGTTCAACAGTAGCGAGTGGGACATTCACAACGACAAAAACATCAGTAAGTTTGTCAGTTAAAGCTATGTTTGATGGCGGATATACTTCAGCAAGATGGAATAACAATCAATATTGTGTAAGTGGTAGTGGTACATTAAGTATTGTTGCTCCTACTATCGGAAGTCCGTCAGTTTCTTTCTCAACAGTATCTCGTGATAGAACTAACATTACCGCTTCCATATCTGCATCAGCTGGAACAAACGGTGGTAATGTTAGTGTTTTAACAACATTGAATAATGGAAGTGCTAAAACTGGTACTTCTCCATCATGGAGCGGATTAACACCGAATACTTCTTATACATTAAAAGCAACCGCTACAAACAGCGCAGGTTTGACGGCAACAGCCTCAGATACAGTGACGACAACGGGAAATGCCCCAGCCATAAGCAGTGTTGCGATTTCCCCTTCGAGAACTACTGCTGTTCTAAGTCCAAATGTATCTTATGACACAAATGCAAGTTTCAGTAGTTATTCAATTAGATATGGAACATCAACAAGCTATAGTTCAACTTCTATAAGTACTACAATAAGTGGATTAACTCCAAATACTACTTATTACTATAGCATGACTGTAACAGATAACTGGGAAAGAACATCAACGGCTAAGACTGGTAGTTTTAAGACAACTGGTAATAATCCGACAATCAATTCACACGAAGTAAAGACCTATGCTCAGACTTCTGTAGAAATGCAGTATTCAGCTTCTTATGATACTAATGATTCATTATCTTCATACAGATGGGAATACGGTACTTCCACAAGTTATGGAAGCTCGGTTACTGGAACAAATATAATTAATGGATTAAACGCAAACACTATTTATTATTATAAATTGACTGTTATTAGTGTGCAGGGAAGAAGTTCTACTGCTACAGGTTCTTTTAAGACAGATCCTGCTACTGTTACAATAAGTGCTTTAGGTATATCTGAAATCACGGAAACGACAGCAAAAGTAGATTATACTTTCAATAATCCATCGAATGTTGAACAGTTTTATGTTATAGAAACTGTTCTTGAGAGAGAAGATGGAACTAGTCAAAATTATCAAGCAAATAATATAACTCCCCCTTATACAAAAGTATATGATAATTTAGAGCAAGGTTCTAAATATACTTGCAAAACTAGAGTTGGCATTAAAGGACAGAGTGGAACGGTATATTATTCTCAATGGGCTTCACAAGATTTTGAAACTTTGGCTAGTACTCCTTTTGTGAAAATAGATTCTAATGGTGTAATTAAACATTACAAAGGATATGCTCTTGGAAAAAGTGATATCTATAATGGATATAGTTCAGAATGGAAGAATGGGAACTATTCAGAGACAGTCAATTCTCCAATATCTTTTAATGGAGAAGGAGCAGGCGTTTCAAAAGTAAAATATATCGAGATAATGCCTAATGATGCTTATGCGTATGAATTTCCTGTTGAGCAATTCACAACTTCATCTAATATAACTCTTATATTAACGAATGTTTCAGATATTGTTCAGAAGGTTGTAAAAGTAACACCGGGACAATCCGGATCTATAAATACAGATAGTAGTACTCGTTTATATATAACTTGTACAGGAACAGATTTAAATAAAGAGACAGCAAGATATGTTCGTTTTAGTATTTATAGGTCTATAAAGAAAGTTCCATTAGATAAAGAATCAATAGTTACGTTAAATAATAAGATAAGATATATAGATATATCGCAAAATGGATATATAAAAGGAACAACAGCAGGTTCTGACGGAAAAATTATAGAACTTGATGTTTATGATAAATTAGGAAATAATATTGCTCTTAATAGAAACGTTACAATGGAAAGGGGTAGCGGAAGCAATCTTGAAAAGATTACCGATGGTAATCATGATGGTTCTTCTTATTGTACTTTAAATGAGAATAGCGCAGGAACTACAGTGAGAGTTGATTTAGGTCAAGAATATTCTTATGACCAAATAGATAGAGTTGTATTGTGGCGAGATGTTGATTGTTTATATCAAGAAAGTAGATTATTAGGATTAGATGCAAACAAACAAATAACTTGGAAATTTCAGTCATATAAGAGTGAGGGGATTTATAAAGAGACTTCTGAAGGATATACTGCTAGACCAAGAAAAGCTAAAACAAAACATAACATTTATATAACATCATTGCTTAATGAATTGGACAGTCCTCCTTTTGCAGATAAAATAACAATAAATGCAGATTGGAATATGTCTATTCCTCCTGTAATAGCAGACTTGACAACACATAGAGTAGATGCTATAATAGCAGCAAATAGTGGTAGATTATTAAAAAATGATGTTGGTGATTTAACAGCATTGACAACTACAGAAAAATCAAATTTAGTAGATGCTATTAATGAGATTTGGAATGGTATAAATAAAACAGAAGAAGAATTCACAGTATTAGATTTCGTATTAGAATCTATATTATGCGGTTAGGAGGGAGATTGATATGGCAGAGAAACATCCAGATGTAAAATTTGAGTATTCGTTTTCTGACGGTAAATATTGGTCTCCTTATGACCATTGTCGTGTTTGGAAAAATGGTACTTATGATTTAACGATAAGAGATAATTACGGTCAAACGGCAAAAAGAGTATATGAAGAGACTAATGTTGTCGAAGACAAGGAAATACCTGTTAAAATAGAATATGTAGATTTTACTGATTGCTACGGCAATCCTGTTGAGTATTATGACGGAATAGAATTGGAACGTGCAGGAGATTTATATCCCTCTGGCAATATGAAGATAACTATTGAAGGGAATTTTAATGATCCGTGGCTTTATGTAAAAGACAGGGGCGATCGCGATTGGCGAAAAGATAAACAGTTTTCTAATAATGTTATTGAAACATTTCTTGCCGAAAGAGAGTACTATGTAATGGATTCGTATGGAAGAAAGTCGAAAACCTTTACTTTAGAAGGACGTATAAAAACAGTGTATCCGTCGAGATTAGAGATAAAAATTGTTCAAGCCGATTCTGGCGTTATTATTACTGAAGTAAAAGACAATTTACCTGACGACGCGGCTGTTTTGCCAAGAAGATATTCGATTAGCTATGATAATGGTAAATCCTGGTCTGATTGGCAACTAGGAAGATATTTTCAAAAACTAAAACCAAACAGTGGTCAATATCTTATAAAAGTGAAAGTAAAATATGGACGTTATGAAGATAATAAAAATACAGCAAGTGCAACAGTAACAATAAAATAATGGGGGTGTTAATATGGCAATTTATGTTCCTAATATAATTGATAATTTAACTTCTACTTCAACTAAGGATGGTCTATCTGCGAATCAAGGTAGAGTATTAAAAGAACAACAAGGAGACTTAACTGAATTATATACAGGTAATAAAGGTAGCCTTGTTGAAGCAATTAACGAAATCAAAGAAATGGAAACTACTTTAGCATCTCTATTAGATGAGATAAATGGAGAAGTGATATAGCGTAAAAACCACTGGTGTTTTTGCGCCTTTTTTTATGGAGGTTTAATTATGGACGAAAAAGAAATGATGAACAAAATAAAATACCTAATAAAAAAGAAAAGACCTTTGGAAGATATTCTTTTAGAAACTGGATTAAAAGAGTATGAAGTGTTCGGTTTTGTAGAAATGTTGAAACAAAATGGGTGGCAAGCAGAATATAAAGACGGCTTCTTCATTTACCAAAAGGAACAACTTATTAAGGATAGGGACGTTTATAAAATGGCAGCTGGTGAGAAGCATAAGTTATTGTTTATTAGCGATACACATTTGGGAAGTAAATATGATAGATTAGATATTTTAAGATATTTATATGATTTAGCAGAAGATGAGGAAATAAATACAGTGTTTCACGTAGGAGATCTATGTGATGGCGCGTATCCAAATAGACCAAATCATACTTACGAATTAAGAGCTCATGGGGCAGAAGAGCAACTTGAATATATCGTTGAGAAATATCCTTCTAAGACAGGAATTAAGACAATGTTTATTGGGGGAAATCATGATTATTCTCACGTAAGAAATGCCGGTTTTGATATAGGAAAAGCAGTCGCAAAGGAGCGTCCTGATATGATATATTTAGGACAAGATGTTGCAGATGTTGATTATGGAAAGACAAGATTGAGATTATTTCACGGTTCTAAAGGACAGAGTTACGCGAGAAGTTATAGGATGCAAAAATACGTAGAGCAAATTCCTACGGAAGAAAAACCAGATATATTGTTAATGGGCCATTATCATAATTCATTTTATATGAAGTATGCAGATGTACATTGTTTCCAAATTCCATCTACAATAGATCAAACTCCTTATGCAAGAAGTCTTGGATTGAATAATGAAAAAGGAGCTTGGATTGCAGATTTGACAACAGATAAACAAGGTGGTATAATGACAATAGAACCTGAGTTTATAGACTTCAGCGGACAAAAAAGACTTGTAAGAAGAAAGAAGTAATTAAACCTTAATTTATACTAACTCTATCTACTAAGTAACAGAGGGAAAAAAGTAAGAAAGAGAGGGGGTAAGACTATGGACGCAGTTATAGAGACAGCGAAAACAATAGGCATTACTTTGGCAGAGATTATTTTAGTTATCTATTTCTGTGTTAAGTATATAAATGCAGCTTTGAGAAAAGAAGATATAAGCAAAGGTGTTAAAGAACAAAGTAATCTTGATTTACAAATAATTGAAAAAATGGATTATTATAAGGAATTGCTAAATGCGGACAGAATATTATTATTTGAATTTCACAATGGCCAACATTATTCTAATTATAGATCTGCATTGAGAATGTCTCCATCATATGAGGTATTTAAAGCAGGACAAAAAAGCAAAATGGTAGAGTGTACAAATATTCCGATATCTGTTATGCCTAAATTGATATATGAAATTACACACAATGGATATTCGGAATGTAAGACAATAGAGGAGATAAAAGAAGATAAGGGAAACACTTATGAATTTAAAAAATCTATAGATGTATACTCTTATTATGATGTAGCGATTAGAGATAAAAATAATAACATTATTGGATTTGTTGCCGTAGAGTGGGCATCAGAAAGACCAGAAGATGTAGATGTAATTCAAATAGAAAGATTGGCTGGTTTCTTAGAAGACAAAGTTAATGAAATAGTAGAAAATAATGAAAAAAGAAAAAAGAAGAAATTCTTAGGAATTTTTTAATGGAGGTGTAAAAATGGAAGAGTGCAAAAAAGTACTTACTTGGGAGCAAAAAATACAAAACATTGAGAGCGCACCTGAAGAAGCAAGATTAATGATTGCAAAGGCTTATATAAGAGATGATATACCAGATGAAAATGTTCAATATGAATTTAATACAGACAGTCCTGAGCAATTAAATGAAGACGGAGAAATTGAAAATTTAAATGCAGATGATCCTGAGGGGATAGGAGCTACAGGTTTTACAATGAGAACCACAAGACCTGCAAATAATAAGAATTTTATTACTAGAGGTTCTGGCGGTTGGAATACTTGTATAAAAGGAAATCCTAGATATCAATATGCAGATGCTTTAGCAAACTGTGTTGGTTATGCTAGCGGTAGATTCAATGAAATTATAAATATTGCTAGAGAAACAACTGGCTGTACTTATACAACATTAAATTGTAACGCAGTAGGATTTAAAGAAAGAGCAGAAGCGGCTGGATTAAAAACAGGTTCTACTCCAAGACGTGGTGCTATTATGTGTTGGGGTAAAGAAGGTAGCGCTGGACATGTTGCTATTGTTGAAAGAGTAAATAATAGTAATTCAGTATATACTTCAGAATCTGGATGGGGTTCAAGTGCTATATTCTGGAACAGTACAAGAAGTAATAATAACGGTAGATGGGGAATTGGAGCAGGATATTATTTCAGATGCTTTATCTATTTACCAGATGACGTACAAAAAGCTATAGATGCAGAAGAACCAACACCTACTCCACAACCAACTCCAAGCGACAAGTTTAATATTGGAGACAAAGTAGTTGTTAATGGACCTTTATATGTAAGTTCTACTGCTTCATCACCAGCAGGTCATGTTAGCAATAAAGTGACTAATATAACAAGAAAGAATCCTGGTTCAGCACATCCATATAACACTACAGGAGATCTAGGTTGGATGGATGAAAGTTCTATTAAAAAATATGAAGAACCAACACCAGCACCAACACCTACTCCAGCACCATCTACAGAATTAAATGTAGGAGATGCAGTTGAAATAATTGGTACAGGAAATGGTAGTGCTTATGGTGGAAGTAATACTGCTTATGGAATTGGTTGGAAAAGACAAATATTAAAGATTTGGAACGGAAAACCTTATCCATATCAAGTAGGAAATAATACTGGAACTACTGGATTCTATAAAAAAGAAGCTTTAAAAAAGATATAAAAAAAAGATAAGCGACTACCTAAAAAGGAGTCGCTCGTCCTTGTAAGGAGGGGATGAGAATGTTAAATGCAATTTTACTTACTTTAAAAACAATGGGATGGCTTGGTATAATTTTAGGTCTTTTGGTTATCGTTAATACTATTTGTGGAACATTGTATAACGTTGCTACAAAAAAAGAAACTTTTAGCTGGAAGAAACTATTCAAAGGAATTGGCAAGTCTGCTATATTTTATGTAAGCGCTGCTCTATTATCAGTTGCTTTTACAATATTACCTTTTATAAATGAAATGATTGTTAATACATTTGGCGTAATATTATTATCTAATGATTTATTAAATGCTATGTCAAGTATTGGTGTTCTTGGTGTTGTAATTGGAACTATTATAGTTCAAGGCAAAAAGGCAATTGAAGGTGTTACTAAATTGGCTAATATTAGTGCAGACACTGAAGTTATAACTTGGAAAGTTGAAATCCCAGAAGAAGACGAAGAAAAGGACACAAAATAGTCCTAATATAATAGACGAAGGGAGGGGAAATCATGGAAATATTAAGAGATAAGACTATCAATGCTGGCACTGTAAAGCCACAAGATAAAATTATTAAGAATATTACCGGAAATACTATGAGTATTCAAATTGATGGCGATGCAAAACTTTCTATGAAAGGCTCTCATGCAAATTTTGAATCAAACAACTCCTATGCTATTGCCTTAATAAACATGACGACTCTTGATAAAGTAACTGAGATAACTACTCCAGGTCTTTATCTTGCTATCGTAGAAGGCATAGATGAAATGGAATTAGAGATTTCTGGTAGTGGTGTTATACATTGGAAGGAATTAGGTGATTAATATGGCTAAGACAGACGGAGTAGCAAGAATAATCGCTCTTGCCGCTTTGGGCAAGAACGGTGGAGGTAGTACAGGTGGTACTACAAATTATTTAGAATTAGCCAATAAACCTAAAATTAACAATGTAGAATTAACCGGAAACAAAACATTAGAAGATTTAGGTATTAATATACCTGATTTAGAAAATTATTATACGAAAGATATGGTTAATGAAGCCTTTTTAACTAAAACTAATACAACATCATTTACCCCAACAGGTGATTACAATCCAGCAACAAAAAAATATGTTGATGATGCACTTGCAAACATTGATGTATCATTTGACGATGTATATGTAGTTACTTGTGGTCACAGATTTGATTGGGGTTCCTTTGATATAATAGATGATGGTTCTATCACAGAAATGATGAATAAATACTGGCCAAAATACCTAGCCAACAGAAATCAAGGTGGTTTAGTTATTTGGAAAGATTATACAGCAACAACAAATGGTACAATACTTATAGGTTATATGTGGGGTACAGAGATTTATATACAATGGCCATGGAATGTTCAAAATAATTGGTTTGTTAGTAATCCATATGGTTCTGTTGGTGTTGTGACTATAACTGGGTCTTGGGATTCTAGTACAGAAACATATACATTAACCGAAGCTGTTTGGAATAGAACAAACTATGTACCAACTCAAGATTGGAACCCAGCAACTAAAAAATATGTAGACGATAATGTAAAAACATACACTGCTGGAGAAAATATTATAATATCTGAAGATAATGTTATTAGTGCTAACGTATCTGGTGGAACAGACGCTAATGCTGTTTATACATATTATGCTCCATATTCAGATGACGATTGGTTTACTGAAGAAAACGTAGCAAACATATTACAGACAGTAAAAGATAAAGGATACTCTAACTTCGAGTTATGTACTTTAAATGGAAATCATTATGCATTAAGACAAGGTGGAAATTTACAAAACTTAACTACAGAAGGAGAGAGCTACCAATTAGAGTATTTACAAAATGATTTAAAAAATTATGTTTATTACTTTTTTGTCGCTCGTTTAAATGAAGGCGGTAAGATCGTAGTAGATGGATTGGGTACGCAAACTTATACAGCTCAAGAAATGATTGAGGCCTTTCTGTCACCAACATTAGAAAAAATGTCTGGCTACGATAGTTCAGCATCTCATTTAATACTACAGGCAAATAATGGAATCTTTGAGTGGGATTCATCATTAGACGGTGGTGTATTCGGAGACAGCTATACAGATCCTGCTTATTATACAGAAAAACAAGTTGATAAAATAGTTACAGATACTGTAAATGAAGCATTAGGAGGCAGGTACTAATGGAAACAGAAGGTAAAAAGATATTAGTAAATTATCTTACTGACATCGCAGACACTTTCAGAAGTATTACAGGAGAAACTGATACAATAAGCGCGGAAAGTTTTTCTAAAGAAGTTCAAGCAGTAGCTACACCAAGCTCAAAAAACTCATATCAAAGAAATTCTATAGAAGAAATGAATGCGATAACAGATGCAAAGGATGGAGATACTTGTTTGTGTTGTCATCATAATAGCTCCAATATTACTGAAGATCGTGCAGTTGATGTAATAACCTTTCCAAAAAAAGTTGTATTTGAAAATGCTATTACTGAATATTATAATGCTGAAATAATAGCGGCAGATAGTAGTATTGATCTTTGGGGAATGATTGATTTGACACCTAATGATTTTAATTTTCGAGTAGATAAGATGGATGACAAAAGTAGAGCTAATGTTTTTTATAGCTCAGAAGATGGAATTACATATATATTAGAGCCACCTCTAGATATAGAAGGAAGTTTTGAGTTAGTTAATGAAAGAACAATAGATTTTAAGATAAACATTAATATTCAAAATACAAATGAATATATTGGGGCATTTTTAATTGGCACCGATCAAGTTTTTGAAGGTCTGTATAAATACAAAAATGGCTGGAAAACATTAAGTTTAAATTATCCCTTAGATGAGTATAATGTTGAAATTTCAAAAAAGTATTATAACAACGGAGAACAAGAAGGGTTGCTTGGTACTACTGGAACGTTGAAAGGCGTACAAAGACTGAATGACTTTATTAAAAAGTATGGGATAGATTTCACATATCCAAAAGATATGTCTAATTGCTTTGAACGCTATGAAGGAGAAAGAATTCCTTTGTTGGAATTGAATCCTAATACTAGTAATGTCACTAATATGAGCAGTTTATTCTCTGGATGTAGTTCTTTGGAATCTATTCCAGCGATGAATACGCAAAATGTAACTAATATGTATATGATGTTTAACGGATGTGCGAAGCTTTCTTCTGTACCAGTATTAGATACTTTTAATGTGACCAATATGAGTTTTATGTTCGAAAGTTGTCATTCTCTCGTTGAAATTCCAACATTAGATACAAGCAATGTTACTAATATGGTTGCTATGTTTGAAAGGTGTTCATCTCTAAAACAAATTCCTTTGTTAAATACAAAAAACTGCACTATTATGGGTGAGATGTTTAATGAATGCACATCTCTTGATACAGTGCCTATGCTCGATGCAAGTAAACTGATGATGAGTGAAGGTATATTTAGAGGTTGTTCGTCATTGGTGACACTAGGTGGATTAAAAAATCTTGGCATGGGTTATGGCACTGGATGGAATGCAAACAATTTAAGTCTAACTCTAAACTTATCTGATAGTCCATTATTAACACATGATAGTTTAATGAATGTAATAAATAATTTATATGATATAAAATCTAAAGGAGTTAAACCGCAAACACTTCAATTAGGAAATACAAATAAAGCAAAATTAACCACAGAAGAAATAGCAATCGCAACTAATAAAGGTTGGGATGTTAAATAAATAAGGAGGGAGAAAAATGGCAAATACATTAAAAATTAAAAGAGGTTTAAAAGCCGACATTAGTAAACTAACATTAGTAGCTGGAGAGTTAGCAGTAGCATTAGATACTCAAGAGTTATATGTTGGTGACAATGCAGGAAATGTAAAAATAATTAAAGGTGGAGCTTCTGGAGCTGTTGAAAGCGCTGATAAATTAACAGTAGCAAGAACAATTACAGCAACAGGAGACGCAACTGGTTCAACTGCTTTTGACGGATCTCAAAATGTTGAGATGGCATTAGAATTAGCAACTAGCGGAGTAACTGCTGGTACTTATTCAAAAGTAACTGTTGATACAAAAGGTAGAGTAACAGCTGGTTCTAATATTACTGTTGAGGATATTGGAGATTTATCAACAACTTTAGCTGGATTAGCAACAAAAAAAGAATTAAGTGGATATGTAAAAACTGCAGATCTAACTACTGAATTAAACAAAAAAGTAGATAAAGTAGCAGGAAAATCTTTAATTGATGATACAGAAATTACAAGATTAGCTTCTGTTGAAAACTATAATGATACTGCAATTAAAGCAGACATAGCTAAGAAAGCTGATGCGACTGCAATGACTGCTGCTTTAAGTGGAAAAGTAGATAAGGTTGAAGGAAAAGTATTATCAAGTAATGATTACACAACAGCAGAAAAAGAAAAATTAGCAGGATTATCTAATTATAATGATACAGAAATTAAAGCTGACATAGCTAAAAAAGCAAATGCAGCAGATGTTTATACACAAACACAAGTAAATACTGAGTTAGGTAAAAAGGCAGACAAAACAACAGTTGAATCATTAACAACTACTGTTGATGGCAAGGCTAACAAAGCAACAACTATTTCAGGATATGGTATCACAGATGCTTATACAAAGAAAGAAGTAGATGCAAAAGTTTCATCTGTTTATAAATATAAAGCCAGTGTAGCTAATGAAGCAGCATTACCTACTGAAGGACAAGTAGTTGGTGATGTTTATAACCTAGAAGACACAGGAATGAATGTTGCATGGACTGGTGAAGGATGGGATAAATTAGGTTCTGTAGTAGACTTAACACCATACTTAACTAAAGAAGATGCAGGTAAGACATATGCCGCTAAAGCAACTACACTTGAAGGTTATGGCATCACAGATGCATATACTAAATCAGAAGTTGATACTGAATTAGACAAAAAGGTAGATAAAGAAACAGGAAAACAATTATCTACAAACGACTATACAACTGCTGAAAAAACAAAATTAACTGGTATTGCAACAGGAGCCGAAGTTAATAAAATTGATGCAGTAAAAGTTAATGGAACAGCTTTAGGAATTACAGATAAGGCTGTAAATATAGATTTATCTAATTACGCAACTAAATCAACAACATTGGCAGGATATGGTATTACAAATGCTTATACTAAAGATGAAGTTAATACTGCATTAGGTAAGAAAGCCAACAGTAGTGACGTTTATACAAAGACTGAAGTTAATAACAGTTTAGCAAATAAACTAAGTAAAACAGACGTAATTGATGGGGGCACTTTCTAATAAGTGCTCCTTATTTTTTTAAAGAGGTGAGAACGAGATGGGCTCTATTAAAGAGAAAATAAAATATATAAAAGAAACAAAGAAATTGATAAGAGAGGCTATCATCGCTCAGGGCGTAGATGTGCCGGAAAACACTACATTTAGAGATTATGCAAACAAGATAGATAGCATAAAAAATACTACACATGTATCAGATAATACAACACTTACATCTGGTACGGCAGTAGAAAAGAAAATATATTATTTAAGTAAAACAAAGGAAAATATAAAAAGAGCTATCGTAGCCGCTGGGGTAAGTGTATTGGAAACAGATACTTTTAGAAGTTATGCTAATAAAATAGCTCAAATAAAAAAATAGGAGGGGTGAAAAATGGCTAATAAAATTACATGGGCTGATAAGGTAGCCCTTCAAGAAAAACCAGATGTTGTAGCAGAAAATAAGGTTACAGCAGCAGATATGAATCAGATTAAAACGGCTGTTAATGAGACAATAGATACAATGCCAAGTAATTTGGTAAATGGACAAGCTAGGGGAAGTATCAGATCTATTGGCTCTTATGATACAACGATAAACCCGTTAGGTCCATATGCACAAGCTTTTGGTTCTGGCACAATAGCATCAGGTGAGTATTCTCATGCAGAGGGTGCCGGTCCTAAAGCATCAGGGGCAGCTTCTCATGCAGAAGGATATAGTACAACAGCGTCAGGACAGACTTCCCATGCAGAAGGAAATCGAACAGAAGCGTCAAGTCCTAATTCTCATGCAGAAGGAGATAATACCAATGCTTCAGGAGAGAGTTCTCATGCGGAAGGATATCACACTAAAGCATTGGGTTATTATTCTCATGCAGAAGGTGCTTATACGGAAGTATCAGGTTCTTATTCTCATGCAGAGGGCTATCAAATAAAAGCATCAGGAAACTTTCAGCATGTCCAAGGTAAATATAATATAGAAGATACAACAAGCGCCCATATTGTGGGAAATGGTAGTATTTCTGTTAGATCAAACGCACACACTCTTGATTGGAATGGTAATGCTTGGTTTGCTGGTGATGTTTATACTGGTTCAACAAGTGGAACAAATAAGGATGATGGGTCTGTTAAATTGCCTGTGGTATATAGCGGAACAACTGCTCCGACTAATGACATAGGGAAAAACGGAGATTTATATGTTTTATTGGATAGTTAGAGAGGTGAGATAGATGGCAACCATAAATTGTTCTTATAATGGAGGTTCTTTTACTACTAATTTATTTATGTCTGGAAGCTATAACAATGGAGCTAAGATGGAAATCAAGGGAGTCACTTACGACACCTCAACAGGAAAATATACGATTTCATACAAATGTACTTTATATGATAAGACGGGAGACCAAGGACGTTACAATAGTACTGCAAGATATATCGCTTTTGGAGGAGAGCAGCAATTATTTGAAACTAATACAATACTCTGGTCTAATTGGGAGAATGGAACAATTATAAAGGAAAGTTCTTATATAACTTCTAGTACCAATGTTTCTGTTTATGTAAAAGTTATGTTTGATTATACCTACAGTGACGCAAGATGGAATGCTGGCACGAAATGTGTTGATGGAGCTTCTACTTTATCAATTACCCCGGCAGCAGCTTCTTTTAACTTAAACATCTTGAATCCTGATGATTCAGAGCCTTACCAAACTGGTGAAGCAGGAACTGTAGAACAATCAATAAATGGCGGAAGTTATACAAGAGTCTATAATGAAGGAGCTAACTCTTATACGATAGGAACAACTTTTAATTACAGAAACTTTACACCAGGAGCACATAGAGAATTATCTTCTGTAACTGGTATTAGTCCTAGTAATACAACAGGTCCTTGGAGTTTAACTTTATCTAGCAGTGGAGCGTCTGTTAATTTTAAAACTGCTTGGAAGAATTACACTTTTAGGACATATAAAGGAGAGGGAACGACCGAAATTTCTACAATAACTCAACAATACAATACGACTTATAATGTTCCACACCCAACTCCACCAACTGGGTATTTATTTGCTGGATTTTATAGTACAGGTTCGTTAAGTAGTATTTCATCGAAAGATTCCGTATTTGAATCGGGAAATGGAGGAATTGAAGTTTATAATAATAGTGCAAATGGAACAGTTACTCATACAAGAGTGCAAGATGATGATGGGGTGCCATCGGCTTGTAAATACTTTGGAAATGGTGGAAGGGCTTATTATATAAGAATAGACAAAGCAGCTGGAACAGCTTCTCCTTATTGTGGAGGATTCTATTTATCAACTAATTCTGCTGCTAATCATATATATAGACATATAATATGGGCAAAAATACCTGTAGGTTATACAATTGGAGATTATCGTAATTCAATTGGCGACGGAGGACGTAGTGAATGGCTTACTGATACTGCCGGAACGGGTGATTGGTATAGATACGTATATGATGTTCATGCAGGTTCTTCTGGAGATTTTTCTACTTTAGGGTTTGTTGCAATAAGAGCAAATAATGGGGATGATAATGCTGCTGTTACTTGGTATGTATGTGCCACTCAAGTAACTGATATTACAAATAATTATGCGACATATACCTTTGATGCCAATGGTACAGCCGAATATTTCTATGCTCCAGTAGCTTATAACATTGCATATGATGCGAACGGCGGTAGTAATGCACCATCAACACAAGTAAAAACATACGGACAAAATCTTGTATTGAGCTCACAAATTCCAACTTATAACGGTTATGATTTTGTTGGATGGGCGCAAGCCGGGGAAGATACTATTTATTCTCCAGGACAAACTCTAAGCTCAGATTTAAGCAGATATAGCGGAGCAACGATAACTTTCTATGCTGTTTGGGTTCAAGATCAGGCAAGATTAAGTGTAAATAAAAATTCAACCTGGTCTCAAGGAAAAGGATATTTTAAAAAGAATAATGAATGGAAGAAGATAAAGACGATATATACAAAAGTAAATGGGGAATGGAAAGCTGGACATTTGGAAAGATTAAAAAAAGAATGGGAAGAGGTATGTTGTTTCATTAAAGGCTCTCAGGTTAGGATATCTTTAGATGGAACTACCAAGAATATTGAGGATTTAAAAGCTGGAGAACAGATTGTTGTTTACAATGAAGACGAAAAGAAATTTGAGTTGTCTACAGTTTCTGATACCCCAAGAAACAACAATGTCACAGATAAAGCCACAATTGTATTAGAAAATGGTATAACTATCGAAATGAATGCATATCATCCTTTATTAACAATAGAAGGATATCATTCTTTAACAGGGCACGAGGGATTACCTTTATTGACAGATAAAGATATTCTTGTTACAATTAATGGAGAAATAAAAATTAAGCAAATAGTTAGAGAAACAATAGAGCCAATTACTATGTATAATTTATCCGTAAATGGAGAACATCATAACTATGTTGTTAATTCTGTAGTTGCTCATAATGCAAATTGCCCAGTGAAATGACAAATTAAATTTATTATAGAAAAGAAAAGGAGAGATGATAAATGAGTAATACAATAAGAATAAAGAGAGGTAAGTCTAATAATTTATCGGTGAGTAATTTACAAGATGGAGAATTAGCTCTTACTCTTGACACTAATAAGCTTTATACTAATAAGGGACAAATTTCTCCAGACAATGTATATGTTGGAGATACAGAACCTACGGATTCAAGTGTAAAATGTTGGATTTCTCCATCTGGTAAAATAGATCTAAGTTCTTTATGGGATCAAATATACCCTGTTGGCTCTATTTATATTACTGCAAATGCAACTAATCCTTCTGTATTGTTTGGTGGAACTTGGGAACAGTTAAAAGGCAAATTTTTAGTTGGTGTTGATTCATCTGATACAGATTTTGAAACTAGTGGAAAAACAGGCGGTGAAAAGACACACACTCTAACAGTTGATGAAATGCCATCTCATACTCACGATATGGACGACGCTGTCTATGGTGATTATAAAAATAGGTTGGGTATAAGAGGAGACGGTGGAGGTGGTAAAGGCTTAATACCTAGTATGATGCAAACGACGGGCTACTCGAGATATATACCTACCAATACTGGTGGTGGACAAGCTCATAACAATATGCCACCTTATTTAGCTGTATATATGTGGAAAAGGATTTCGTAGTTTTAAAAAAGGAGATGATATAAATGGCTCAGATAAATTGTGGAACTTTATATGGGTATCAGAATAATAATACTGCTTATGGTGCTTTTACCGTTTACTTTGCTTATGATGGCACTACAAGAAATGGCACAACTGTTACTATTACTAACCCTCGAGTTAAATGTACAGAGTATGGTGCAGATGGATATACTACAAATACTATTTTTATCAATAGTGTAACTTTAAATGGTACTAGCTTGGGTATATCAGGGTCATTTAAAGGAAGCGATTACTGGAAAGGTAAATCATGGACTAGTACTGGAGTGGGTACTAAAAGCGTAAGTGCAGATGCGTCTTTAACATCATTAACAGTTTCAATAAGTTGCGGCAGAAGTGCAGCTCAGTATAATCAAACTTTAACTGGTACAATTTCGGTTGCTGCAGGAAATTACACTGTTTCATATAATGCAAATGGCGGTACAGGTGCTCCATCAGCACAAACAAAAGAACATGATAAAACTTTAATATTAAGCACAGTAAAACCAAACAAAGCCAACACGAGTACAGCTGGCTATATAATAACATTAAATGCAAATGGCGGTTATGTATCCACTCCTGAATTAACGCAATATAATACTACTTCATATACTTTTAGGTCTTGGAATACAAATTCTTCTGGTACTGGCACTACATATAATTCTGGAGGGAGTTATACTGCAAATGCAGATGTAACACTTTATGCCATTTGGAATACTAATACAACGAAAGGGTCTGTTATGTTACCTACTCCTGCTAGGACTAATTATAGTTTTGTTGGATGGGGGACAACAGCTTCTGCAACGACTGGTGTTACTGGTACTATTACACCAACTTCATCACAAACGCTATATGCTGTGTGGGAAAGAACGCCAAGTCTAGTAAATTGGAGAGATTCTTCTGGTAATTTTACGTCAGGTGGTACGATAAGCGTAAAAGATTCTAATGGAAGATGGGTAGTTATAAACAAAATAAAATTAAAGAATAGTTCAGGTGTATGGGAAGAACACTAAAAGAGAGGGTGAAACGAGATGAGTAATAAAATATAGAAAGGAGGTAGAAGATTATGGCGAATACAATAAAAATAAAACGTGGATTATCCAGTAATATTTCTAATACAACTCTTGAACAAGGTGAGTTAGCTATAACTACAGACACTCAAGATTTATATGTAGGTACTGACTCAGGAAATAAAAAAGTTGGAAGTGGTCCTAAAAATTTATTAGATGGTAATGCAATTGGTTCAGCAAGAACAATCGGTGCTAGGGATTCGGAAGGAAAACCCTTAGGAGAATATGCTTGGGCAGAAGGAAGATATACAACAGCATCAGGTAAATACTCTCATGCAGAAAACTATTATACGGTAGCGTCAGGAATAAGTTCTCATGCAGAGGGAGAAAATACAGAAACACTAAATGTTCGTTCTCATGCAGAAGGGTGGAGCACAATAGCACAAGGAGCTAATCAACATGTCCAAGGTAAATATAATATATCAGACACAACAAGTGCTCATATCGTGGGGAATGGTAATCATGAAATTAATAGATCTAATGCTCACACTCTTGATTGGAACGGTAACGCATGGTTTGCTGGTGATGTCTATACAGGTTCTACATCAGGTACAAACAAAGATGCAGGTAGTAAGGTATTAGCTACCAAGGAATATGTAGATAGTAAAACATCAGCAAATTACACTTATGACAAAGTAGTTTATGTACTACCACCATCAGAAGTAACAACCACAACGGGTAAAACAGCATTCACTCAAGATTCAGAAGCAAGAACATTTACTGCAGTAGGTGCAATTAATGGAGAAGACCCAGTTACTTATGAAAATGTAATAACTTTAACTGCTGATGTAAAAAATATTTTAATATATAGTGTAGGATCTTTGATAGGAGATATGGGACCAGCAGACCAAATAGCACAAATATCTATAACTGATGCATCAGGTACAACATCACAAATACTTAATACAAGAGGATGCTCTGAGAATTTAATTAATACAGGACCATTAACATCGGGGTCTAAATTAACACTTACCTATACATCAGGTACATATGAACCATCAAATGCACAACAAGTATTTACTTTAGAATACTATACAAATACAGTAACCGATGCATCATTACAGGATTTTATCTCGAGTAAGGTAACTCATGAATCAACAGACAGACGTCAAATGGATATGATCCTTCAAAAGAATATTGATGCACAATATTCAGATCTTCAAACTCAGATATTTGATTTACAAGGTCATGTTATTGAAAATATGTTGGATGCTGTAACATTCAGATTATCTAATTTAGATAATAAGTCTGAATTTAGATTTTTTGGACCATCAGATTCAGGAGTTACTCATTTAGGACTATCATTTGAGGATGTTTCTTTAACCAGCGGGGATAAATTCGAAATGTCAGCAACATTCCAAACAGCATCTTCTGGATGTACTTTTGAAATAACTGAAAGCACTTCTGTTAAAGTAAAACTCACAGGAGATGACGTAACGAACGGAGTACTTAACCCTGTAGCAGATAAAGTCTATGAAATTGCATTTTATTGGAATGGTCTATTTATGAGTGGTGTAGTAAGAGGAGTTGAGCATCAAGCAGTTGATACTAGAAATAAAATAACTATAACTAATACGGCTAAGGCAGATCTTGGTCTTGATTTATATGTATTTTCAGATGAAGGATGCACCAATATAATTGGAACAATAGCAGCGTGGGGGGAATCACAAGAATTTGCAGTAGATGGTAATTTAATTTATGCAGGATATAAAAAGACAGACGCATCAGGTATATTAGCATCTTCAAGTTCAGGATGTACTCCAACACTTATAAGCAATTCAACATATCATGCATATAAAATTGAAATTACTAGTTCACCAGCAAGTATAGATTTGAGCAAGAAATAGGGGTAGTCTAAATGTTTGATTTAAAAACACGAGCATTACTTTATCACACTACAAGTAAAAAGAAGGAACTATACAAAAGAAGAATAATGGTTGGAGACGTATTAGCGAGCAGAACATTATATGCAGACTTTCCTGATGATTTTATCAATATTGTTGAACTTGATGGAATATATGTTAATAGAAGTATCTGTGGGTATAATAATAGTTCAGCAGGAACATTAGATACTTGTATTCATGAGTGTTTAGAAGATCCATTTGGATATAGCATTTATGTTGGAACCAATGACTATGATAAGACTATATATTTTTATGATCTTAAAACAAATAAATTGGAAGTAAATAAAAATGAGTATAAAATGTCAGATACAGTACAAGATGTTACTGAAGTTACTGATTGTCAAGCATATAGACATCTTTATATTGAAGATCCTAATATAAGACCATTAAAAGTTGGTGATGCTCTTAAGAATGGTACTAAATTATATTTTAATATCCCTGATGACATTTCAGAACGATATACAGCTTATAAATATCCACCATCAGCACTCATGCCATTAGCAGTAGAACCAGATTCTGATATAACTTTAACATTAATAGATAAATTTTTATCTATTACTTATTATGATTCAATTACTGATGTATCAACACGTATTGTCAATATAACTTTAAATGATGGAAGTTCTAATACGGACATATTTAAAGCGCAGCATTTTGGGCAACCAAGTTTAAATCTATCATCATATAATGTGACAAATCCAGAAACAATTACAGACTATAAGGAATTCGATTTTTGGTCTCAGTTTATCTTGGTTGATGAAACTACATTATAAGAGCCTAGAGCTCTTTTTTGTTTGACAAAATGCACATTATCTGGTATACTATATTAAATACTGTGAATGGTTTATCGATACTATATAATAGGAAAAGGAGGGGATAGACATGGCTTATACACCTACCGCATGGCAAGACGATGAAACATTAGTAAATGCACAACGTATGAATAACATTGAAAGTGGAGTAAAGAATGCTAATGATAATAAGTCAGATATTAATCATAATCATGATGACATGTATTCAAAATTAGATCATAATCATGATGATAGATATGCGAAGAAAGATGAGACATATACAAAGACTGAAGTTGATTTAAAAATAGATCCAATTAAGAAAGAAATAAAAGATTTGCAAAGTGACGGTACAACAATTAACAATAAACTTACCGTTTTAGAAAAAGAAACTTCTTCGTTGAGAGGAGCCGTTAGAACCAATACTCGAAGTATTAGTACTGCTGAGGAGAATCTAGGAATATTGAGTGAATTAAATACAATAGATAAGAGTAGTTTAGTAGCTGCTATTAATGAAGTAAATATTTCTGGTGGGGGAGGTTCTGGAACAAAAAATTATGAAGAGTTGTTCAAGAAACCTCTAATAAATGGAAAAGAACTGATTGGAAATAAGACATCTAAGGAATTAGGGTTGGTTTCATCTGGCACAGGTAATGCTCAAGAAGTTATATTTAGTGATGGTGAAACGCTACAATCTAAATATGAAGATGGCGGAATTAGAGGTCCGCAAGGCCCAAAGGGTGATAAAGGAGATCCTGGTACGCAAGGTGAAAGAGGATTAACTGGTCCTCAGGGACCTCAAGGAATTGCTGGTCCAAAAGGAGAAAAAGGAGAACAAGGATTAGTTGGTCCTGAAGGGCCTCAAGGACAAAGGGGTCCAGCAGGTCCTCAAGGTCCACAAGGTCCTATTGGAAACATTGGATTAACTGGTCCAAAAGGAGAAAAAGGAGATACTGGACCTAGGGGTATTCAAGGAGAACAGGGTCCGAAAGGTGAAACTGGAAGCGTCGGTCCTCAGGGAGAACAGGGTCCAAGAGGAGATAGCTTTAGAATAACAGACGTATTAGATAATATTACTTTATTGCCAGAACCGTCTACGGTTACTAACAATTTTGCTTATCTTGTTCGAAAGAATGAAGAAGAAGTAGAGTATGAAGATGGAGCACACTTATTTATATTATTAGCAGGAAATAGTAATTGGACTGATAATGGTCCATTTAGTGGAGTTGCGGGGCCTCAAGGTCCACAAGGAACGCAGGGTGAACAAGGGCCTCAGGGGATACAAGGAGAAACAGGAAGTCCATTTCAAATTTATGATACTTTAGAATCATTTGCTTCTTTACCAGAGCCGTCTACAGTTACAAATAATAATGTTTATTTAATATTGAAAGATGAAGAGGGAAATGTCTTTCCAATACCACATATTGCAGTTTTACTTGTCGCAAGTCAAAGCTGGTATGACGTAGGTTCTATGGGAACACAAGGTCCAAAAGGTGATATTGGTTTGGGTGTTCCTGAAGGAGGAACTGTAGGACAAGCGTTGGTTAAAAATAGTGATACTGATTATGATACTAGTTGGAAAACTTTAATTCAAAAAACAACAGCAGAGTGCATTTTGGCAGAAGGATGCTCTATTGCTTCTGGACAAATGCCAGTCGCAATAAAAGAAGCTTTTACTGGTATCGTTCAATTAAGAGGATTGATCAGTAGAGAATTGACTTTAGGCACATGGAATGCTTTATGTACAATACCAGAAGGGTATAGACCTTCAGACACAAGAGATTATATATCTCCTAATAACTCCAATGGCATCGGAGTACATATTAGAATAGATAGCGATGGAAATATACAGGTGTTCCCGACCGCTACTACTGCAGTTGCTAATGAAACGCCGATTTACATAGATACAATATATATGATTTAAGAGAGGTGAGAAGATGGAGAAGATATTTATAAGAGAACGAATTAATGCTGTTGATTACAATAACGTAAATCAATGTCTTTTGTTTACTTCTTCAGATGCGGATATAGAAGGAGGAATTGTTAATGTCAACCTTGAGAGTGATGTGGCTGGATGGTATCAATTAACATTTGATGCTCCTGCTTTTATATTAAAAAATGGAGAGTTAATAGATAACCCAATATTAAAACATTTATTTCCCTTGTCTAAGTTAAAGTATACACGCATTACAAAGACGGGAGATAAAGAGGAAGAACTAATATTATATTTTATGGTTCAGCCAGAAGAAGATAGTCGAGACGAAAGTGGAATAGTTCTAAAATCTTACACTTGTATTGATTATCCAAGACATAATTTATCTAAGGCCAAAAATGGTATAACTATTGGAGAAGATACTTTAGATGAAAAACGTTCTATGACACCTAATAACGAGGTCCCAAACGTAGACGGGAAAGTTCTTTACGTTAAGGCTGACGTTCAATCTCGAATGAATTTTAATAATTATTCAGAATTGGGTGGATGGTTAGATGCATTACCTGGAGCATTTGCTTATATACCAAGTGAAAATAGAGCATTTAGATTAGTGAATACTGACCCAAGTAAAAAAGATTTGAATGATGAGAGTAAATTCATCAACTGGTATGAGTTAGAAGTTAACTCAGAAACGGGAACTTTTCAAACTTGTATAAAAGATAGCGATGGCAATATTATTCCAGAACCAGTATGGAGTCCTGAATGGGGCGGATACCCACTGGCACCAGAACCAAATAAGTATGACTACGGTTCAATTGGAATAAATGATATTGATCCTGCTATAGTTCAATTTTATTGGGATACCGTGTGGTTTAATCCAGAAAAAACAATGGGACGTTATGATGGATTGTTATATAGAAAAAATAGTAGACTTTTATATGATATATATGAAACTTTAGATTTTGAATTTCCAAATGATTTTCTAGGAACTAAATTTAAAATTGAAAATCTTGATGATACTGTTCCTTCTTATACTGGCGGAGCAACAATGTATGTCATCGAAACTGGAACTGTTTGGCAATATGTAAATGATACTTGGGAAGATACACATAAGAATAAAAGAGAAGTGTTTAAAACAAAAGATACTTTAAAGGGAAAATGGGCAAAATTAGATCCACAAAAACCTTATCTCGCCCCTAACTATGCAGATAAATACTTAGATTATATTTTAGAAGGAACTGGATGGAAAGTCGGAGAAGTAGATAAGATATATATAGACAACGGAATTGTTGAATTAGCCGAAGATGGAGTAGTAAATCCTAAGAAAGTTGAGTTAAGTACATATTTATATTTTGATAATTCTAATGCATATAACGCAATATCTGAATTATGCAATGCTTTTAAATGTTATCCTCGTTTTGATCATGTTAATAAGATTGTTAATTTAAAATCAGTTCCTGGGGAAGACAACGGATTAACATATCTATATAGAGATAATTTGAAAAGTAGTAGAATTACTCAAGATGGAGAAAAAGCCGTATCTAAATTATGGGTATACGGCGGAGAAGACTTGAATGGACAAGTGTACATACAAGATTGTAATAGAGTAAATCCAGAGTATTATTTAGCGGATTACAATTCTTTGGATGATTTAAATGCTAGAGTAACTAATCCTAGAGAAGGACAGTATGCTAAGATTAGTTTAAAAAAATATACTTGGGATCAATTAATAGAAAAAACGAAAAAAGATGGCAAAAGATTGCCTATTACAAATACATTTTTAGTTGGTGAATTACCAGTTAGTTCTTGGGGAACAGGAGCTATACCTGAAATAAATGGTCTGGATCAATTACCTGCCACAGGAGAACTAGGACAAACAGTATTTATTAGAGAACAAGATTCGTATTATTCTTGGGTTCCAGAAGCAAACGCTTGGTTCGATACTTATTTAAGTTCAGAGCCTTCTGAAGCAAGCAATATCATTACTTTTGAAAGAAGATTTGATAGAGAAAATGATCAATGGGTAGATAAAGGACAATTCTATCATTGGTGGGAAGTATTATCTCCGTATGCAGATAACTATATAATGGATTTTTCTTATTTCTTAGACAGAAAACTAATGACAGAAGATCAGGTTAATGATATTAAATATAATTTTATTTTACCAATAAGTCATTTAAATAAAAAAAGAGCTCCATTGCTTAAAGAATATAGCACATTAAGTCAAGAGTTATTGAATTGGAATAATGCTTATGACGAAAGTAAAATAGCAGCAGAAGCCATTGATAAGTCTTTGAGAACGACTTATGCAATCTATGAAACAAAAGATGGAATTACTTCACTAAAAGATACTGGGCTTTACCTTTATCCTCCTGGAGCTGATTTTAAAACAGAAGGATGGAGCTTGGCTGAAGTTCAATATTCCAAATCAGAAGCGGTAGAAGTACCAACATTTGATAAAATATCAGAGGCTTTTCCAAATCCTAAAATAGGTAATATGGTAAAAGTAAAAGACACCGGAGAGGTTTATTGGTACGCTAACACATATTCTTTTAAAGATACAATTAGTTATTACTTAGGTTGGAATGAGGGAGACCTTAAAGATTCAAAAGCAGATGCAGAGAAAAGAGAAAAAGAATGGCTTTATAGTCCTGATGGAAGTTTAGAAGCTAGGAATAGAGGAACTGGTCTTTTTGAAGAATTAAGAGAACAGGAACTATATCCTAAAACAGATTATGACACTGCTAGTGATGCATTGAAATATTGGTTCAATCCACCTGCTAATATTGATATGATACCAGATGGAATGCCAGGCGATCCTAAAGAGACTTCCTTAGCTCATAATTATTATAATGCAAGAAATAGATTAGTAACAGAAGAAATAAATAAGCAATACGCTTTAGAAAAAATCGCAGAAGTAGAAACTGCTATTACGCTATTGCTTGAAAGAGTCGAAATATTAGAAAATAAAATCACTTCATTAGAGCATAGTCTTAGAGAAAAATATGGCGATTACATTGTAGAAGGTGTGTTTACTGACGATACAATGGTTTACATTTATAACTTATGGTATGCTGGATTAAAAGCATTGAACTTATATCATAGACCTTTAATTACCTATGAATTAGGTGTTGTTGATGTTTCTGGTTTACCTGAATATTCTACAATGACAGAAGATGTGTATCATGATATCGTATATCGTTTAAATAAACCAGAGTTAGTGTTACCTAATCCAGGAGATTATTGTTATGTTACAGATAATAAACTTGGTATAGTTAAGGAAAAAGCCAATATCACAAGTGTCGTAAGAAGCTTATCTAATCCCGCAAATCATCAAATAACGATTGAAACGGTAGACACAAACACAGAAGAATTAATAGGTAAGTTGGTTACAGCAGCTAATACTATTTATTCTAAGGAACAGATATATAACCGTAGTGCTGTAATTAAGTCAGATGGAACTATCGCACAAGATACTGTTAGTGCTTCATTAGACGATAATAGTGGTAAACTAACTATAATGTCTAACAATGGTACTGTTTTGTTAGGAGAAAATGGCATTATTACGACAGACAGAGAAAATGCAGATTTAAGAATGCAATACACAGGAAAAGGTATATTCTCATCAACCAATGGCGGAACGACATGGGAGAATATATTAAACGCAGGAAAAATTAGTATCAAGGCTTTATCGGCTGGAACAATTGATTCTAATACGATTTCTGTATCTAATATAGGAAAGACAGCTAATATTATAATTGATGGTAAAGGAATTACTGCTATTAGTAAAGATGGAGCGGATGCTTCTTCCCCAAATATTACACCAGATGATAAAACTTCTTTCTTCTTAGACGCAAAAAGTGGAAATGCTTATTTTGCAGGAAAAATAAGAGCTAAAAGCGGAGATATTGGCGGATGGGACATTAGCGGTACTGCTCTTAAAAAAGGCGGAGTTGGAATGAGTTCCGATAATAGCAGTTTAAATAATTACGCTTTTTGGGCTGGTAATACAGACCCAAGTCAGGCTAAATTCTGGGTAAAGCATGATGGTACAATGAAGGCAACTAAAGCAACTATAGAGGGAGATTTAACTGCAACAACTGGAAAAATTGGTAACTGGACTATAAATAATGGAGCTATTACTAATGGCACAACATCTTTGAATTCAGATGGATCATTCAAAAGTGGAAACTTTAGAGTAGATGCTAACGGCAATGTTTATGCTACAAACATAACCGCTACCGGTGGAACTTTTAATGATATAACAGTTAGTGGTAATAGTACTTTTAATGGTACTGTTTATGCTAGTTCAGGTTCTTTTAAAGGAAAAGTAGAGGCAACAGGTGGTTCTTTTAATGGAGCTATTTACGCCTATAGTGGAAATATAGGTGGATGGAAAATAAATGGCCATGATGGTTTTACTCATGATAACGCATCTATAAGAACTAATGGATCATTTGCTTTTTATAGCCAAGTTAAGCCTGGCGGTGGTGAATGTATCTTTGACAATGGTTTTAGACTTCATACTACCCAACAGCAGAGATTGTATACCCCAGAAGGTATAACTATCGGCGCAGGAGTTAGCAGTGCTCCTGATACGATTTCTCGCCAATTATACTTAACAGGAATGAAAACTGGTGACGGGTCTTCAAGAAATGCATCTGGTGTGCAGATTTATGCAGGTTCTGGATGTTCTATTCGTTTAAATGCTGAGAAAAATGTATGGATACGTTCAGGAGGTTCTATCGGTTTAGAAGGAGAAGGAGCAGGAGTATTCATTGGAGATGGTACAATGGGGAACTCTGCCTCAACAATTAAAATAGGAGCAGCAAAAACCGCCCTTTATTTAAAGGGACAAATATATAATAACCTTTCTTCTAGGAGAGTAAAACAAAATATTCAACCAATTACCGATGATGAAAAAGAAGATTTATACAATAATATTAAAAATACGACTTTCTACACTTATAATTATAAGAAGGGTTATGGGGATAGCGGAATAAGAACATACCGCGGCTTTATTATTGAAGATTTGGAAAACACAATAGTAGAACAATATTTAGGTTTTGCTCAAGATGAAAAAGATAATAACATAAAGACTTTTGATACTGTTGCTCTTTCTCAAATGAACTTAATCCTAATACATCAGCTTCAAAAGAAAATAGAGATATTAGAGAAACAAATAAAAAAAGAGAGTAATTAAGCTCTCTTTTTAAATATCTCTTTTATTTTATCTAATAATGTCTTTTCCTTTAACGGACACTTATCTGTTCCACATTTTCTGACTTTACAGTTTTTTGGTCCTGGACATTTTCTAAGCACAATACCTCACTCTCCATTTCTTTTAATGCTTTATATAATTTCATCAAATCTTCTTCTGAATTGTAAATTCCTAAACTCACTCTACAAGTCGATAATCCGAATAGGTCCTTAGTTAATTTAGAACAATGATTTCCAGCTCGAATAAAAATATTTTTCTTGTCTAAATAATTCATAACATCTAATGCTTCAAATCCATCTATATTGAATAATAAAATTGGACTTTGGGGATTAGAATATATTTTTATTTTGGGCAATTTAGATAGTAATCTATGTGCGAATAATCCAAGATATAAATCTTGCATTTGTATTATATCCCAGCTTTGACTTAGAGTTAGAGCGGCATCTGTACCTGCAAATGCACCTGGGACATTTTCTGTTCCTGCGTACATTTTATCATTATTGTCTAAGAATTCATATTCTCCTTTAGGAAGAAAATATTTATTCATTCCTCCTCCAACTTTTATTGGTCTTATAAAATTTGGTATTTTTGCATATAATATTCCAATTCCCTTAGGTCCATACATTTTATGTAGGGAAAATGCTAGGAAATCAATATTGCACTCTGTTACATTTATTGGAACATGGGCTGCTCCCTGAGCGTGGTCTACAATAAAAGTGATATGTTTTTCTTTTGTAATAGCCCCAATCTCTTTTATTGGTCTAATTTCTCCCGTTGTATTAGTCATACTAGATAAAAGAACAATATCGGGATTATATTCTTCAACAGCTTTATTAAAGTTTTCTATCGACAGAGTATAATCTTCTTTTAAATCTATATATTTTATATCAACAATGTTTTTACCAAATACCATCCAGGGCATTATTGCCGAAGCATGTTCTAATTTAGTCGTCAATAAAACGGCTTTTTTCTTCATTTTATAAAGCATACTGCAATATGAATAAGCTATAAGATTTAGTCCTTCTGTTGCTCCTGTTGTTAATATAATATTATCTGGTTTAGTTCCAATAAAGTCCGCATATACTTGTAAAGACCAATCTTTTAATTGTTGAGTCCAATGAGCGCCGCTATAGGAAGCTCTTCCAATATTGTAATTGTAATTAGAGTATACTTTTATCATACTAGATAAACAGCTTCCTAAAATTTGAGAAGTATTGGCACTATCTAAATATGTAAATTTTTTATTTTGTTCAAAGTATGGAAATAGTTTTTGAAAATCATTGTCCATATTTTACCTCCTATTTGGTACCGCTACTACCAAATCCTCCAGATCTTTTCGTTTTTACAGTTTCACCACAAGTGTAATATTTTTGAAATACTCCTTGGGCAATTCGGTCTCCTTCTTCAATGATAAAATCTTTTTTACTATTATTCTTAATGCAAATGAAAAAATGACCTTCGTTTTTAGGATTATTGTAATAATCTGCATCTATAATATTTACACCCGCAGGCAATATAATGTCTTTGGCCCCATAAGAACTTCTTATATAAATAAAGAATGCTTCATTTCTTGGCATTTTAATCTTAAAACCTGTTGGTATTTTGGCTATTTCGCCTGGTTTAAGAACGATTCGTATAGGAGAGTATAAATCATACGCTGCGCTATTCTTTGTCGCTCTACGGGGCTGAAAATGTAGTTTAAATGACCCTCTAAAATGTGGATCATAAAAATTACATTTTTTTAATTCTTCCGTTTTTTCTATTTCTTGTCGAGAGACCATCTCAAATTCTCTACGCTTCAGTAGCATGACTTTTTTCCTCCTCTTTTTTATTTTGCTCTTCAATTTCTTTTGCTGTTCTAAAATCTCCGAAATATACTCTTGGATACTCTTCTAATGTGACAATTTCTCCATTTGGTCCATCTATACAATAAGGTTTACCGTCAAATTTATCAGCTTCTTTGAATACATTAGAAGCTCTGTTGTTTTGATAAACTTTTACTTGATTATCTTCGTTATGTTGGATACCAACTTCATTCCACTCATCATCTTCAAGAGTTAATGGCATAAGCGGTTTAAATCTAAGTAGTCGATCAAGATAATTTATTGCTATGGAAGCACTGAAACCACTATGACCGCAATCTGCAAAAGCATTTACTACCTTTAAGATACCGTCATTAAATATTTTTTGCATACGTATATCTTCTTCGTCCCCATCTGTTTTTGCTTCTTCTAAAATTAAATTTAATTCATGTCGAGCATGTTTCACAAGTGCGTTTTCTCGTTCCTCTGTTTTATTTTCTATAATTGATTCTGTTTCAGTTTCTTGTGTGTTTATTCCCATAACATTATTTCTCCTTTCTCAAACGTTTTTTGTATGTCTATTAAGCGTTGATTTGACGATCCTCTAAATGGACAGTCAAGAGTTCTCTTATTAAGAATAAAAGGACCATCAACAAGTACATCTACTTTTGATATCAAATCCATATACATCAACGGAATTTGTTCAAAAATGTAACCTGTATAAAGCCATATGTCGAGATCCTTGGCTTTCGCTCTGTCTATTATAGTTTCTGCTATTTTATAATTCTCTGGTTCCAATGGATGTCCTCCCGATAATGTAATCCCCGCATCTCCAGAACTGATTACTTCTTCTATTAACTTGTCTATATCTGCTTCTGAGATTTCTTTTCCATAATCAAAAGACTGAGCTTCTGGATTATGACATCCAGGGCAATTTCTACGACAACCAGAAAAGAAAATAGTAGTCCTTAAACCAGGACCATCAACAACACTATTATGTATTACTCCTGCTATTTTAGTCATATTTCCTCCTATTGATGGATATCTACCATCGTGATATACAAATCTTCTCCTTCGTAATCACTATAATCTCGAGCTTCATTTAAAATATCAAACCACTCTTTTCCATTTTGTCCTAATTCTTCTAGCCATTCTTCGCCCTTATACTCTAAGACAACCCCATAAGGAAAGTTGAACTCAGGTTCAGAAAATCCCATAAAGTCTTTCAGTTTCATTGTGTCCGCCTTTTCTCCTCTATAACTTTCAAGTAAATTACTCCAGCGTCCTCCAACTACAAACCAATCACAAAAACCATTTGGATTATATTCTTCATATATTCTATTATTATCATCTACATAATACCCGTCTTGATCGGCAACAAATTCAATTCTTTCACGTTCTGTTTCTTTGGACATCAATTCTGTCAATACTGTATCATACCAATCATGATCTTCTTGCTTATTCTTTTTAAGATAAGAAATGTACTCTTCTACTTGTTCTAAAGATTCTTCTAAACTATTTGTTCGATATGCTCTTTCATAATAGTTTGTATTATCCCAACAAAATCTAGAAAACCATTCTTCGTCAAAATTTTGTTCTCGATGTATAACTGCTACTATTGCATGCATATTTTACCTCCTTATTCTACTTTCATTTCCTCTGGTGTTTCATATATATTTTTTATTATATAATGATCTTCGTTCCACTCTAATTCATCATGCTGAAGACCGTTTATTTCAGTCTCTCCATCTATATTTATTAAATACGGAGAACCGCAGCATCCACATCCACCTATTGCGATGCCATAAGATAAACTTAATTCACTTAGCTTTTCTAAAAAGCCTTCTACATCTTTTTGCATATTTTTCTCCTTTACATTTCTTTATTCAAATATATTATAACAAAAAAAAGGACATTGTGTCAATAAAAAAACAGGTTTAATCCTGTTTCTTTTTAGTAAGAGATAGAATCTTACCACGATATTCGTTATATTTATCTAATCTTGTTACTAAATCCATTTGTTCTTCTTTAGATAGCGTTTTAGCAAAATTTTCATAATGTTTGCATTGAGAAAAAGGTTCGCAACATCCGCCTGCTCTAACACATTGTGGCACCATTGCCCATGCGATAGCATCGTCATATTTTTCTATTTGTTCACGTAAATCTTCAGTATATTCTCTAGTAGTAGGATCTGCACAAGTGCATAAACGACGACCAGCAATGTTGATTAAGCCCTCAATATTCGCATCCATTTCCATAGAAACCGAATCCATTTGACTACGTTGAGATCTGTCTTTAATTTCCGTTCTATCTGCTCTAGAAGTAGATATATATTTTTCAGTACCCTCGTGATGGCGTGCAAAGTGTGTACTAATTGCGTATGGAATATCTGACCATTTCCAAGTAATCCACCCTTTTCTTATTGGACTATGTCTGCAAATTAAAATTTTCTTTTTCCATGTTTCTGGTGGTTCTTTATCTCCGGCATCTTTACCAATAGTTCTCATGCAAGCTCTTTTTATGCTATTCCAATTAACATTATATTCTAATATTTCAGTTTTTGCCATTATCTCACTCTCCCTTTTTGTTTAATCAAGCATTTACCACATACGGCTTCATATTCAATTTTATCTATTCCATCTATTAAAACTTGTTCCCCGTCAAACATTGGTATACCATTCATCTTACGAATATTAAAAGTGGCTTTTTTACCACAAGCACATATCGTCTTTAGTTCTTCAATATCATCAGCTATTTCTAATAAACGAGTAGAACCTTCGAAACCGTTTGTGCGAAAGTCGGTCCTTAATCCATAGCATAAAACACTTATATCGTATATCTTGCTTATTAAATAAAGTTCATCTACTTGTTGAGCTGTTAAGAATTGAGCTTCATCAACAATAATAGCGTTTGGTTTTTGAAGGGGTACTTTTGTCATTATGACGTCTGTTTTATCTAATAATATATCAACGGACGCATTTATTCCTATCCGACTAACAACTTTGTTCGCGCCTTTTGTGTCAATTGCTGGTTTTACTAATAATGTTGACATACCACGTTCTTCATAATTATGTTTTACTTGTAAAAGAGCTGTGCTTTTGCCAGCATTCATTGCCCCGTATCTAAAATATAATTTCGCCATATAATCCTCCTTATACGTATAATAAAGGGGTCTTTTATAGACCCTATTTGTTTCTAAATAATAAAGCAGTATAGAGAAGACTTGCTCCTATCCATTGTAATGACGTAGCTTTGTCTCCCTTACTAATAATGTTTACAACAAGACTTCCTAGAGCTCCAGTTACCATTAAGGCTGGAAAAGCAATTTTTAAGAAAGATATCATTTTAAGCCTCCTTTTCATTGCTTTTTTCCTCAATCTTTTGATGCTTTACTCTATCTTTTATTTCTGCTTTTTTACCAGCATTTTCACGACCAGGAGTCGTTAAATAACCCGTTATTCTTTGAATTCTTCTAAAAGGTATAATTCTTTTTATTTTATTTTTTAAAGTTTCTTTTTCCATTTGTTTATCCCTCCTATATAAAATTCCATGTTTCTCCATATAATGTTTTTCTTTTTCCTGTACAACATCTACTAATGAAATTAGGATTTATACCCAATTCTTTTCCTGCATCTGTTGCTGATAAATATGTATATATCTTTCCGTCTTTATCTATTCGTTGCACTGGCTTCTTTTTAGAATTTGCTCGTTTTGCAATGCAATTTCCATAATTTACATTGTATTTTGTTGAGCACCATTCTAAATTACTAACATTATTGTTTAACTTGTTTTCATCTTTGTGATTTATTATTGGTAGATTATGAGGATTAGGAAGAAAAGCCTCCGCAACAAGTCTATGTACAGATGCATATTTTCTCTTCTTATCTTTTAAGAGAATAACTTGTCTATATCCTCGTTTTATCCCGCCTTTTAATAATTTATCCTTGTTACAACATTGGTTGAAATTATTAATAGGCCTAGCAAGGCTTTTAACTTGTCCTAAGTTACTGATTTGATATAATCCTTCGTATCCTTTAATATCTTTCCAAATTTCATTCATCGATAGGTTCTCTTTCGTCTCTTCCACAATTAGGACAAATGTGATTATCGCTACCATCACGCCAACTATACCCACAAACTGTACATTCAACTACTCCTATATTAACTGCTCCATATCCAACATCAGCATCAGACATAATATGCAGTATGTTTTCAAAAGCATCGATATTCTTTGAAATATCTCCATCAACTTCACAATAAAATATGTGACCTGCGTTTTCAAGATTATGATATTTTCCTTCAATTTTTGCTTTATCTGCAATTGAGATATTATACCACACTGGGATATGTGAGCTATTGGTAAAGTATGCTCTATCTGTTACCCCTGGAATGATTCCGAATTGCTTACGAGCTTGTTCTAACGCTGTTTTGCAATATGTCTCTGCTGGTGTTCCTAAACAACTAAAATTCAAGTGAGTTTCTTTGACCCTTTTATCGCAGTAATCTCTTATATACTTAATAATACTGTATCCTAATTCATCAGATTCTTGAGACTCTCCATGATGTTTTCCAGTTAAGGCAATTAAGCATTCTGCTAAACCAACAAAACCTATAGATAAAGTTCCTTGTTTAACAACGTCTCTTATTTCATCTGTTGGCGCTAAGTCGTCTGAACCAAGCCAAATTCCTTGTTCCATTAGACTTGGAAAATTATATTTACGATTTTGACACTGTCCTTCATATCTTTCTAGCAGTTCTTTGTCAGCAATTTCTAAAGCGTAATCTAATTCTTTAAAGAATTTATCAATATTTCCTTTTGCTCTTAAGGCTAATAATGGCAGATTAATAGACGTAAAAGAAATATTACCTCTTCCAAATGCTCCCTCACGACCATTAACATTAGCCATAACCCTCGTACGACAGCCCATTGTGTTTATAATACCATAATAAGGATCTCTTTCATAATATGGTAAATTAAAACTTGCATCGACAAAAGCATATGTTGGGAATAATCTCTTACTTGAACATTCCATTGCCAATCTGAAGATATCATAATTTGGGTCTCCTTTTTCAAAGTTAACACCTTTTTTTAATGTATAAATTAAGATTGGAAATATTGGTGTTTCGTGTTTTCCTAAACCTGCCATTTGAGCTTTTAATAGATATTCTGAAACCATTCTTCCCTCTGGACTTGTGTCTATTCCAAAATTTAAGCTACTGAATGGAACTTGTGAACCAGCACGGGATGCCATTGAGTTTAGGTTATGAACTAAAGATTCTGCTCCTTGGAAAGTGTCTTCTTGGGTATAAGTATATGCTGTCTTACAGATATATTCATAGCCGGGTATAACATCTTCTATACTTTTTATTTCGTCTACCTGTTTTAATAATGATTCCAAAGCAATACTAGCACTCTCATGCTTCTTAGCATCTTCATAAGCTAATAATTTTTTAAGATGTTTCTTAAAAGTTTTTAGTACATATGGAGCTAGAGCATAGTCATAGTTAGGAATACTTTGTCCACCCCACATATCATTTTGGTTACTCTGTATTGCGATAGCAGATTGTAAAAATGCGGTTTTTATATTTGATGGCTCTCTTAAATATCCGTGTCCTGTACTAAAACCATCTTTAAATAATTTTGGTAAATCAATTTGAACACAAGTCATTGTTGTTGTTCCCCATCCTAAATCGTGAGGATAAATAATTCCAGCATTTATCGCTTCTGTAACATCTTTTGAGAAGAAATAATTTTTCATATAACTTTTTATTACATCTTCAGAAATGTGTAGATGCCTTCCAGACGGAGTGTAACCGTTAACATTCGCATTATCGTTTTTTTCTTCTGTTGCCTCATTTGATAGAATGTCTAAAACGTTACTTAATTCCCTAGCTTTTGCTCTTTTCTCTCTGTATTCTTGATAGCCTTTTGCTACTTTGCGAAAGCCAGCCTTTCTCATTTTAGCTACTATTATATCTTGGATTTCTTCTACTTCTATCCCATCCGTATATTTTTGTGCTTCTGTTTGTATATCTTTTATTACATCTTTAATAAATATTTTCTTTTCCTCAGTTATTTCTCCATAATCTAAGAAACCTTTAGTTATTGCGTTTCTGATTTTTTCTTCATTGAAATCTACAACATTTCCATTTCGTTTTATAACTTTTATTTTCATATTACACCTCCTTAAATCCAATGCACCGTTGGATTTCCCCTAAAACCTTTTTCCCATATAAACCAAGCATAAGATGCTGCACTTGATTTTTGAAATTCTCTTTCGTCATTATTAATTGCACACTGTTCTCTTCCACTGAAAACCCAAATTTCCTTAGGCGGATATAGAGAAAATAATTGTTCATATCTTTTTTGTCCTTCTAAAAAAGTTGTTTTTAAAAACATGTAAATATATTCCGCTCCAAGCTCAATGGAATGTAATACAGTTTCCATTGCGATAGAATAGGCTGGGTTAGTTAATATGATCGGAGCTCGTAATTCGGTAGTTGTAAAAAAGTCTTCCACATAATCTAATTTTTCTCTACGTTCTACAATATCGCTCGTGATAACAGTATAGCCGGCTGCTTCTAGCGGCTTCTCTAGATTACCTTCTCCTGCCATAATTTCCCATATTGGCATTCTCGGGATTTGATGCTTCTCTAATAATCTGGTAATAGCTGTTGGAGAAGTTGCATAAAAATCCAACCAAGCTCTGGAATGATCTGTATGATTTGATGCTCCGAGAGTTACAAAGGTACTTTTTTTATTTCCTGTCCAATCTTTTTTTTCTTTCATAGCTCTTTTTTCTCCTTTCCAAAATTTATTAATTCATGAATTTCTTCTTCTGGTTTATCTAATTGTGAATAAACGTATTTTCCAAGAAACAAGGCATCAGCCTCATCTTCTTCAAAATCTCTTTCATAAATTAACTTTGCTCTGACTAAAGTTGCTTCTTTTTTGTCTTCTCTTTTTGTCCCTCTTATGTTTGAATAACTTCTCCACATATCTGCACTATAAGAGTATACTTTTATTCCTTTCTCATATTCAAAATGATAAAAAAGTATTCCTCGCAACATCGCTAGAGTTTTAAATACTAATGTATTGTATTCTAGTTGTATATCTTCTATTGCTAAAATCTCTATTTGATATTCTTTTATTAGTCTTTCTATTTCATCTATTAACTGATTAATTCTTCTCATTAATGGTAATTTTTTGTCTGCAGTAAAATATCCACTTTTTATTAATTGTCCATATTTATTTAACACTGCCCAACCTGTTGTGTTAGTTGCAGCATCTAGAGATAACAAATATCCTCTTGTTGAACGTATTTGTTTTTCTTCCGCTTTGATACACTCTATACATTCCCAATTATTTTTTTGAAAATTGTTAAATGTATCGGTTTGACGATGCCCCATTGAACAAACGATACTTAATAAACTGTCTGCATTTTTATAATCTTCGATATTTGTTATCTCGAAACCTCGCTCTGCTAATAGATTGTATAGATTCTGTTGTTTATTGTTCATTAGAATCTTCCTGAACGGATTGCGTTATATTTCCATCTTGCTTGTTTTCTTCTTTTTGCGTATTCGCTTGGGAGATATTTGCTTCTTTTCGTCTCGCTAATTCTTTTTCTACTTCGTTGATTACCTTCATTATATCGTTTTGTTGTAACCCATTCATACCCAATTGGAATATTTTTTTCTGTAAAAGAGTTGTTAACTGTTCTTTTGTCATTTCTTTCAAATCTATAGTTTCCATAAATCTTCCCTCCTTGTTTTTTTAAAGTTTCCACTTTTCCTGTTTTAGTTTTTATTGTTATTTTTATATTACCAGGAGTGTGGTGGTTTTGAATCCATTCATAAAACTCCATCCAATAAGGATCATCTTCAATTCCGTACAAACTATTTTTAAAACCTCGAATAGTTTTATTATTAAATAACCACGCCCAATATTTGGGTTCTATCTTACTTATACAAATGGGTTTTACAAATTTAATTATACTACTCTTTTTAATTTCTGTCATCTTTTCAATCCCAACATCAGAATTGAAAAATAAGAGGGGATTATCATAAATGTACATTTTTTTGTGTATTCCTTCTTCTCTTAGCAAGAGTTCTCCATCTTGTTCAAAGAAAAGTTTAGAGGGGAAAAAATCTCTTCTCCAATCTTTATCTAAGATAAAATTTTTCCCTCCTTCTGAAATGTAATACAACAATGGTTTATAAATATACGTATTAATTTTTGTATAAATAATCTTGGGCAAATCTGGAAATTGAGGTCTATTTGGAAAGCCTTCCCCATATTCCTCTATTGGTAAAAATAAATATTTTGGAATAAAATTTAGTGGGACGCTTTTTGTTTTATAATCTTTAAATACAAATATTTTATTATATTTTTTTAAGTTGTCGTAACTTATATCTAATATTAATCTGCACTTGATCCCCTGCTCTAAATAGTACGAGCTTACAAGAAGAACGCCGAAGTTATAATTACAGAATTTTTTTGTTGAAAGTAGATCCCAATCAAGAATTCCTATCATAAAAATTATACCTCTCCATATCGATATTTAGTTGATTTAACTTTTCCTGAAGAATCTATTTCTAATATCTTAGATAACGAACGAACCCTAAAAACTTCTCCAGATTTGTATCCATTTACAATTAGAAGAGTTCCCTTATTAAACCAAGATTTTTCTAATGTTTTTTTACCTTCGGCAGTCATCTCACTTATAATTTTATTATAATTAGCAAATAATTCTCCAGTGAATTTTAACGTCACAACTCCAGTAGTAGTTAATAATGTAACCATATGCTTGTAAGCGTCTTTGCCCAATACAGTTCCGCAAATGGAAACAGTATGTTTGTAATCTCCATCTTTTAAACGTGCAATATCTATTTGACTTTCTTCCAAAGAATCTAATTCATGTCCTGAGTAGTAAAATCCTAATACTTCCATCTCCCAACTACTGTCGTTTCCATTACAGTATTGTTCCCAGATTTTATTTACATCACATTTTTGTATTTGCTGAATTAATTCCTCCTCGTTACTTTTCATCCAATCTTTTATACCCGTCATTTCATTATCATATATTTTCTTCCAAACCTTTGTATCTAAAAGACCATTAGAAATATCTATGTTTGGAAAATTTTTACATAAGAAATTTATAGCTCTCTCGTCTAGTCGATATCCCTCTGGAATCTCTAAATCTTTTAGATACTTATTAAAATTGTATAAATATTTATACGAAATTAGGTCTTTTGGAATTAAATTATATTCTATAAGACTATTCATATTTTGAAGCGTTATTCGGGTTTTTTGAGGGGTTATAGACAATAAATAATTATTCATAATAATTCTTTTTTCTCCAAAAGCATCAAAAGCTCCCGCTTTAATAAGATTGATCATTTGTTTCTTTTGTGGTTGTATCTTTGTAATGAAATCTTTTACACTATTATATGGTCTTTCTTTAATTATCCTTTTTGCGAGTTCATCTCCGATTTCGCTTATACCTTTTAATCCATATACGATTGCATCTTTTTGTACATCTGGAACGAAACCAAATTCAGCAATATTTATATCAGGTAATTCTACTTTGTACCCTTCTGATTGAACACGTCCAATTGCGGCAGCTACTTTAGCGTAATTAACCCCTCCGTTATCTTCTTCTCCTAATGCTCCTGCTTCTACCGTAATAACAGCAGTCGCCCAATAAATTGATGGGTAATGATAAGCTAAATTCATTTCCTGCAACCCAATAAGAGAATAGTAAGTACAATGTGTAAGATTGAAACTATACCCAAGCTGGCGTTTAATTTGGACATCCCATATATATTTAAGAATGTCTTCTGAGCATCCATTTTCGATACCGGTTTTTAAAAAATATTCTCTAAAACTATCTACTTCTTTTAGTTTTTTCTTGGCAACAATTTTTCTTAATTTAGACGCATCACTAAAACTAAAATTTGTAAATTCTGGTATCATCGTTATTTGCATCATATTTTCTTGAGATTCCAGTACTCCATTATATTTCTTTAGATATTCATATAATATCTTTTTTTCTTTATCTGTTCCATTAAGACTATATACTTCATCTTTTAATTTTTGTGGATTTAGTTTATATTCAAGATATTCTTCTGCTGGCGATTTGTGACCCTTTTCAGGCACCAATCTCATTAAACTATTTGTCGCTGCTAACTCTAATAAAGAAGATGGATGGATACTTGCTAGTGTCTGTTTTGCGACAACAGAATCCATTTGAAATGCACTAATAATTTTACCAGCATTTAACATCTCCCACATCTCTTTAGTTGTTCTATCTAATACATCTGGATGAAGATATTTATTATATGTCGCACGTAAACTTCCTTGCCATTCAATATATCCATCTTTTATTAATAAGTCCATACAAACATGAATTTTATCTAAAGCATCTGTTGATAGAAAATCATATTTGATTGATCCCATTTTCTCGCTGTCTCCAAGATCGAACTGAGTTACTCGCGTTCCATTTGGCGTTGTTGCTAATGCATTCATATCGTAAATACTTCCATTATATAATACATGTCCACATGCATGTTGTCCAAGTCTTGTAATCAAACCAGATATAGCGCATGCTGTTTTAAAAAGATTGGGGTATTTATCTATTTCATTTTTAAAGTCTTTTGATGCCGGAATATCTTTATCTGGATTTCCAAAATAAGTGTCCTCTAGTGAATAGCTAAAACCTCTATTTTGCCCAATTAAACTTGAAAGATATTGTCCGATATCATTTGATAGCCCCATCCCACGGCAAGCAGTTAGAATTGCAGAACGAGAACCCTCTGTTCCAAAAGTACAAACTGACACAGAATCTCCGCCTATGTCTTTACACATTTTATATACCATCTGTGAAATTGTCTCTCTTTTACTTGCTTCTGAGTCAAAATCCCAATCTGGCAACTCTGCTCTTTCTCGATGTATAAAACGATAAAACCATAAATCGAAACCCTGCTCTAAAGGATCTCCATCACAAATTCCTAACAAGAAACATACTAAGCTAGCAGGACCAGAACCTCTACCGGCTCCAGTTATCGAACCGACTTCAGACCAGATTTTCTCTATTACGACTTTAATTGTTAAGAAATATGACATCAATCGTTGTTGTATTTTATCGCTTACTACCCACATCTCTTCCAATTCTAATTCAATTTGTTTCAAATGTCTTTCTAATCGTTCTTGTGGTAACTGCATTTTTTTCAAGGCATCTAATACTAAAAATACTCCATAACGATCATCTTCATAAGGAGATGTAATATATTTATTTATATATTCATATTTTGGATTTACTCTACTTGTTTTTAAGTAATATTCAAAATTACTTATATCTCTATCATCGGGTAAACGTGGTATTACTTGTCCATGATACAAGTTATATCCCTTGACTCTATCAGTGATAGAAATGGTATTATTTAACGCTTCGGTGATTAAATCTTTTGGAAGATAGCTCATTAGCTGATAAATTTCATCAGAAGACATGAGATAAGTATATCTGTAGAAATCAGCGGTTTCTCTTTCCTCATCTTTTGATTTTAAGAAAGCTTCATGTATTGGGAAATCTTCTGGTCTAGCATAATGAGCGTCAGTTGCAATCGTTAGAGGAATGTTATATTTATTGTGTAATTCTATTAAATATTTATTATATTCAATCTGTTCTTCATATGCTGCTGGAGACATTTCTAAATAAAAATTGTTTTCTCCAAAGACTTTTTGACACCATAATAGATGTTGCTCTACTTTATCAAATTCTTTTCTTTCAAACCATATTCCCAATATGTTTCCAATACAGGCACTAGTTCCTATAATATGTCCTTGATTTGGCATAATAATTTCTTCTAAATCAGAATACCACGTAGGGACACGTTTTAAAAACATCATATAACTTCTTTCCCATGCCCTAGAACTTAATTCTCTTAATTGTCGATGTCCCTCATTATCTAAAGCTAATAGAATAAAATGGGGATATTTTTCACCTTTTTCAACAGTATCTTTGTCTAGACCATTACGACATAAATATATTTCGTTACCCAACACGACTTTAAAATTTTGCCATGTCTCGTCATTTGGATTTTCAGACTGCTTCTTCTTCAAATACTCTAAGGCTTTTAAATGTCCTCCTAAAAATTCATGATCGGTGCAAGCGACTGCGCATAATCCCAATGAATGAGAAGTATCTATTAAGGTCGGAACTTTAATTATTGAGTCAATAAGCCTAGTATTCGAATAATCTGTATGGGAATGTAAATTAGCATATCTCATATCGTTTCCTCCTCAAATTCTTTTTTCTTAATCTCTTTTTCTAAAAATATTATATCATAAAAAAAGAATAACTGTAAAGTTATTCTTTTGGCTTGTCATATTCTTGTAATAATTCTTGTGATACTTGTTCTATAATTCTTACACTCTGAGTTATATTATTAAGATTATTGCTAATTTCGTTTAAAACTAAATTAACATTTATACTAGTGAAACCTCTTTTTTCATATTCGCCTATTGCTCCTATTTCTCCAACAAAAGTGAGTAATCTCTCTATCTGTTGAAGAATACTAGAATTATGTCCAGCAATAACCTTTATGTTATTTTTTTCTTCTTCTGACATCGTTTTACCTCCTTGGACGGATTACTTTTGTGATATACATGTATACGTCATACATAATTGAAATATCTTGCATATCTGGAGTTGCATCATCTTTATTTTGATAACGTTCAATTCTTTCCAAGTGTTCTGTAAGCGTAGTTCCATACTTTTCACATATTTTTCTGTAGCTATCCAAATCGATGAACATTTTTGAATGTTTTAATTTTTTATTTTTATTTAATATCTTCATATCTTTTACTCGCTCACTTTCTCTATTTAGACAGGTATATATTTTTTGTTGATAACATAGTGCATCTAAAGGGACATCACCAAGATTAAAATCCCATCCACAATCTCCATAGTATTGTTCATATTTACATTTTCCCGAATAACACATTTTATATTATACCTCTCATTCTTTTTATCAATATAATTATAAGCATGTTTTTCTTCCTTAACAGGTAACATTTCCGTAGCATTATTTAAAACTCTAGGTAATTTTTTATAATGATATTCTTCATGAAATATTCTTGCAACCTCTTGGTTAACAGCATAACATTCATCACAGTTATTAAATACATCCATTAACCCTTCAACAAGATAACTTGCTATATATTCACTTTTTACAATTCTTTTAAAATCTTGTTTAAATTGTGAATGCATAGTACCTATACATGGTATATTTCTTTCTTTAGCATATTTAACCCCAACTTTACCAAGAGTAAAAGGCGAATGAATATGTACTATATCTAAATTACAACTATTAAGTTTTTTATAAAATTTCATATCAAGTTTAGGTACAGGAAGTAAATAATCAAAAAAAGCAGGTTCAAAAGAATTACATCTAATTACTTGATATGGTAATTTACTATCATCATATTTTTTTCTATATTTTGGAGCAAATACAATAACATTAGCATACTTTACTAATCTTCTTGCATAATTATCAACTACCATTATTACTCCATCAGTAAGTGGAAAAAACGAATCATTAAGTATCGATTTTTTTATCCATAAATATCCTCCAAAACAATTATAGCATTAATACTTTTTTTATACAAATAAAAAATACTTCAAATTTTTATTGAAGTATTCTTACTTTCTAATTATTAGTAAATTAACACTTGCAAGGTGCCAATACTCCAGATCCATAATATGTTTCATATATTTGTGAACTTATATTACCTTTTGTATCTTTTACATATAAATAAAACTTGTTGTTATAATTTTTGTTTCCACCAGCACAACATTTAGTTATAGACTCAAGGTTAGTAGTCCAAGTACAATTATTCATATTTGAATCATTTGTCAAAAAACAATACTCTGAAATAGGATAAGTTCCTTGTTTAACAGTTACACTTGGATAATTTTCTTGAACTTCAAATAATGTAATTTCAGGAAAAGCAACCTTACCATCAGAAGAAAGTATATATGGATTAGTACTTGTTCCATCTCCATCAATTATTCTAACTTCTGATTTTAAATATAATGTAGGCCTAACTACAGTTTGAGCCAACGATGCTTGATAAGTACTAACAACAGTTCCATTATCGGCAATATAATGAATACTAGTAGAAGTATTGCTATATTGCGTTATAGTAGCCTCTAATTTTTTTAAATTAAATAACCAATTTGTATTATTACATATTCTTAAATCATTACTATTATTATAATCATTTAATGCCTTTGTTTCACAATTATCACTTGCATATCCATAATCACTTACATACATAAGTCCTAGTCTCCCTACCCAACTATTTGGATTTTTATCATAATAAAACTCATTGCTTTTTGTATTCTTTATTTTTCTTTCGTAAGAATAAAAATCTACTGATGAATTAAAATTACTATTATTTCCACCACCACCTAAATAATACTTGGTATCTCCTATCATATTTTGTGATGTAGTCGACAAAGCATTTAAATATGTTTTATTTAAATATGTATT